>Ga0123354_10002447_pt1 | contig 24541 bp, 15 predicted proteins | sample TergutLab28metaG_2_FD_97872 | JGI IMG/M metagenome (GOLD analysis project Ga0123354, IMG submission 97872) | Labiotermes labralis P4 segment gut microbial communities from Petit-Saut dam, French Guiana - Lab288 P4 | ecosystem: Host-associated > Arthropoda: Insects > Digestive system > Gut ... | reverse complement strand
CCACCACTACCACCAAAAAAAAATAAATAAAAAATGATTGAGTGAAGGCTTTTAATCGTTAGTGTATGATGCTGGCCAATCTTTTCATTTACCCAGTTTAATAAATGCTTACTTGTATTATAGTTGTATAAGCAAATGAATAAATTGTAATTGTGTATAACAAATATTAAGCTGAATCTCTGACTCAAAAGTATGTTCAGTGATCAGTTATTCTTAAAGGTGGGAGTTCATATGTGTAAAAGTAAGGTGTGATTAAATATTCATCAGTCTGAAAAATAAAGATTTCTGTCTTCTGGGATGTGACACCAATAGTCTGGTAAGTGGGCTGTATACTAATGTTTCAGAGGAACTTGAACATTTTATCTGAATTGTTGATTCTGTCTACCAGATCTACAGTGTCACACAGTACAGTAATCTTCACAGCTATCACTGTAAGGACTGCATAAGTCACAGTTTAAGAAATATTTGCCAAACTTGATGTATTTTTCATGAAAGAAGTAGTTGTGAAATTCTGGCTACAACCAAATGTTTTTGAGAAATTTATTGAGGTTGCTTTTGGATGAAAATTTAAGCAACATTTTATTTATGTTTGTGGATGTAGATGAAGTAACTGTTTTATTTCATTCCCATTTTCTTCCTTTCTGTATGGCCACATTCAAATTTATGGTCGCTTATAGAGAGGACTGTTGGATTGGGATGTATTGAAACTGTTGCAGGCGCAGTGGACCATCAAGTGAACTTCACTTGCGCCTTGAAGACTGCTGTGACCAATTTAAGAGTCTGGAGAAAGAACGCAAAAAAACAGAAGCTGAACTTGCTCGGCAAAATCCAGGGAAGAAAGTTTCATCAGCTAATAACATTCCTGTACCTAGACTCCCACCCAATCCATCACGTGTTGATCGCCTCATTGTGGACCAATTGCGTGAACATGCAAGGGTAAATATTTTGTAACTATGTTAGTAGTATTTAAACAATCAATGCAATTGGAAATTTAGAGGATTTTTCATGTAGCTGTGTGCTTGTTCCACTTAAAACTCTTGTGTGTGGTGATATTTCACTGCCATTTACCACATTTGAAGGGGCAAAGTGCATTTAATTTGAACATATTTTACTACAGTAGAAATTGCAGACTGTAAAATCAGATCATATTATTTCGTACTATACAGGTTGTAATTGCCTGTTAGACTGGGGGTGATCGCACATTATAATTTGTAATAAATAATAGTGAACATTTTAAAATGGTATTTGAAAAATTTTCTATCAAGAGAAAAAGAGATTTTATACCCATCTCTTCGAATATGAACATTTATTATGTTGGCTGTGAAGAGTAGCACTTGTCTACCCATGGGCTATGAGAGGATGTGCAGAACACCTGTCTGAAATTGTTTATAGTAAGACGCTTTCATTATATTGGTGAATAAAATAATGAATGAAGGGGTTTTCTGCTTTAAAGTATGCAAAACTCTTCAAAAGTTATTTTTTGTTTGATGTTTGTACCAGTATTGATTGTGTAGGAAATGAAGGTAACACTCTTTACTTACCTGTCAGAGTTACATTACCTTCTTCCAGTTGGGAAAGAAGCATTATTAATTTGCTCATCATGTTTACTGAACAGATATTCATATATGTGTGCATGCTGCATGTGCAGTGTGCATCCATATACATGCACAAAGACATACTGAAACTTGAATGTATGGGTGGATATCTTTTTTTGTACCTTTCTAAAAAAGTGGATTTTGATTGTATTTATAGGCTTCCTGGAAATAAAGTGGTACAGAATGGGCAATGTGAACATGATATAAGAGCAAAAATATTTCAGTGGTACTGAAGATTTTGGATAGATATTTTAAAAAACCAATAATATTGTCTGTTCAAAGGTTTCTTTTATTAATTGTATTATTATTTTGAACATACTACAATATATTATTTAAAAAATAAACATTTAATTATATAGCATTTCTTTTTCTTGCAAGTAAAGCTTAAGGGCATATTGAGGAAAATAGTTGCCACAAGTTCTTGCATGCAGCAATGCTATGAAACATTTTTTTCTTTATTTCTTGGTGGTTGCATCTAATCTATTCAAGGAGCAGTCAGTAGGGTGAGTGCAACAACACCATATATCCAAAAGTGTGATAGCGTCTGTGGTGCACACACTTATATGCAACCTAGTGTTGTTATGGAGGAGCAGTGCTTCAGATCTATTTCTTGTGGGACCAACTTAAAGGCGGGTATTCAGATTTCTTAGCGGTTCAGTACAGCTGTTAGAGTTCACTGTTTGCCCCACTAGGCAAGAAGTTTACAAGAACAGCAAATTTTGGATGGACAGTGTTGCTGCATCCTCCCTCCTGTCCTGACCTTGCACCATCAGATTATGATATTACTTCTTTGGTCCAAAGCCTTTGAGGACACATTGTGCAAATAACAAGGCACAGCAGCATGCCATGTGGCAGTGGCTGCAGGAGAGGGAGAGCAACTTTAATCAGACAGGAATGCTAGGTGGAAGATGATGATCTGCAAAGATTGGATACTACACTATGAAATAACTGTGTGTTCAGCAATGTTGTAGGGAAGTTCTGTAAGATTTTCACATGTCCAACTTGTAAACAGCTTGAAATAAAAAATAATAGGCATTAATTTCTGACTGCATTACATACCTGAATATCAATATAACCGAGATGAAATATGTGAGTATCCAAATTTCATTACATGTAAATTTTACTTTTATTTCATTAAAATTTACCACTAGTCCAATTTGCTGTATTTGTTGATACAACGAACAGGTTATCACACTGATTGCCAAAATGGAGAGACTGCTTGGTGAAGCTGTTAACCCACTGATTCATTTATCCATGGAGGCGTGGCTTGATTCCATCAAAAAAGTGCAGGCCCGGCGCCGTGATGAAATAATCAATTCGACCAATCGTCATCATAACGTTGTGGCTGGGATTCATACACCTCGCATCCAAGAGGATAAAGGTGGGTAGTTTACTTGTAAGCTTTTACATTTGCATCTACCTTGGTTGTGTAAAGAGCCTTGTTTCCATGCTTGTTGAATTACAGAACTTTGTTAAATCTGGAATTTAGTGCCAGAAAACATTTAATATGTAGCTCTGTAGTCAAAATTTTTAGTTGTCTTTTGATGCTCTTATTCCTTCAAATGGTATGAAACTCAGCGTTGGCTTCTGTGATTATCATTAGATCCTTGCTGGGTTGTGTCATTATGCACTTAGGGAACTGTGTGCATTGAAGACTGTGGATACTCTTGCTGGTGACACAATCTTTCTTCAAGTGGGTTCAGCTAGGTCAGTCCATGTGGTATATATGGTACAGAAAATTGCAAGTTGGAGCACTGTTGAGCTCTCTTTTCACCAGTCACCATTATAATTTTTGCCAAATGTGACTGGTCATTTTATCAGCATGTTTCGATACAGAAAATTAATTGAAGTGGGAAACAAAATCATATTAAGTGCTTGCATTCAGTAAGAGCTATTTTCTTTATTTATGGTTTATTTAATGATGCTGTCAATGGCTCATACTGTGTAATGTCGAATGGTAGATGATTAGATGGTAAGCTCCTTTTGAAATGTCAAGGGTATGGAAGAAAGTGATTATGGCCCAGTGTGAGGCATCCCAGCATTTTCCTGGAGGGACTGAAGTAACTGCAGGCCAACTGGCCTCTGGACTTGAATACAGACCCTTCCATATACAAAAGTGCGGTATTACAGCAGATTATTAGTACAGTTGGCTCTCTTGTTGAAACAGATATATTGGCCCTCGCAGCTAGTATTCAGGAACTGAGTGCAGGATCTCGAAGGGCACGCACAGGCATGTGGTGTGCTCTGGTTGTGACGCTGCTGAAGCAAGAAGAAGAAGAGTACCAGAAGTCAAAGGTGAAAGGAATTGCAGATGTAGGTGATAAGGCAGACACTGCCTGTACTACATCTGCAACAGCAAACACTACTGTATCTGCTAATGCTACTGCTGTTACCACTTCTGTCACCATTGTCTCTGCTACCACGACAACAGCTTCTGCTGCTCCTGTGGGCAAGTAGAGGGGCTGCAGATTAAATAGAGGTTTGAATCTTGTGGTTAAGAGGTTGAGCTACTTGTGAAGTTAGCTCAGTGATGCATTTGTTTAGAAGCATTGACATGATCCTTTATCACAGTTTTGTTTAAGTTATTAACTATTTATTAACCTGTGTCAGTACATATTTGGCTAGTTTTTAGTAGAGAATTCCTAAAAGAAATTGTATAGCTTCCCTTATAGAGTTAATAGTCTGATGTTTTTTACTGTGAATGTTACAAAAGGGAAGGCAATCTATACAATGAAGTTTGTTGACAATTATTTGATCATCTTGTTGTTGTATTATAGATGATGCAATATAATTGGATTGGAGGCTTGGTTGGTGCAGGATGCTCTGTTCTTGCTACCTATGCTGATTTTAGTTAATGTCAAATACTCTCGACGTTATTGAAGATATTCTAATGATATTTAATGTTAAACTATGATGCTAGTTAGATATGCATGTACTGAGTGTAGACTAGAGAGCATGGCTACAAAGTCCACTCGCTAACACTGTACGAACTGCCTAAGGAGAAGGACTAGAATTTTGTTACTAGTTTTAATATAATGCAAGATTTTAGCACACAGGTGTAAGAGTGATATTTCTCTTCTTTCTGAGAAAAATGATTTCCTGTGCCTCAGTGTTTGGTGACTAGTCATGCTCATTATTTTAAAGACCGGGTTTTGAAAAACCTACATTGATAAATGAAATTTCTGTCAAGCTTGTTCATTATACTGTATGTAATAGACAGTCTTGTTAAAGGAAAAGTCAATTGCAAAGGAAATATATTTCCTTTTGATTGTCAAAGCTTCACTAGTTCTGGCTCATTCATCTTTTCAAATTCCCCCTTCCAGGTACAGTGTTTTAGGTTTAAAAATTGTTCTCTGCTAGCTTGATGTGTTTGGCCTTTTTTTAAAATTTAGCAGTTTTTGATACAGTATCATGCTATTTGGAGGAACATTACTTTTACTACAAAATTCTATATAAACAACCAATAAAGTATTGTTATCACTTACAGTGATAGGATATATGCTTTTGTCATGGTTGACTTCTACAGTAAATATTTTCTAAGACTGTTTGGCTGTAGTCAGTCTCTTATTCTCTCTTGATACAAAATTGAATTGAATTTTTGTTGAGCAGTAATCAACAAAACATAGAAGAATGTTCTTAGTTTTATTAATTATATTGGGCCATGCCATGGGTGAGGCTATTAGTCATTGGCCTCTCACCATGAAGACCCTAGTTCAATTCCAGGCCAGTCCATGTGGGATTTGTGGTGGATAGAGTGGCACTGGTTCGGTTTATTTCTGAGTACTTCAGTTGTACTCTGTCAGTATCATTCTGCCAGTGCTCTGCACTCATTCATCTGTCACAGACTGTATAATCTTATTAACTGGCAGCACAGTTCAGTAACTCTCTTTAAAAAAATTAATTATTTTTGACTTGTTTTAAAGCACTTGCATCAATTTCATTTACTGTTGAAGAGCCACTGATATCTGCATAATGTGAAAGTACTTTTGAGTGCACTTTGTACGTCGTAACTTAATCATTCTGGCTCTCTGCTCAAATGTGTTTGTCTTGTCAATGCCTCTGTTCATAATTAGACTTTATAAATTAAAATGGATGGTGCAGTGTGTAGAAAAAATTATGTTTCCCCCATATTTGACTGTACTAGGATGTATTGCACCTTCCTGTTACTTAAATAAATAGCAAAGTAACTGCACCTGCAAAATATTGAAATTATGTTGTCTGAAGGTGAAGGAAGTCTTGAGCATTTCCTTCTCAGCTTTCCATTGGTTTGGTGCTTTCTCTCTGGCATCGCTGACATTCTAAACTGTGATATACATACATATATATATATATGTGTGTGTGTGTGTGTGGTTGTATATATAAGCCAGTAAGCCAATACTTGTGTAAGATTTGGATTAGCAGGTCTTTAGTCTCCCTTATTACAACCTGAATTGAATCTTATGACTGTTTACATCAATCAGTGCTAGTTGTCAAAAACTGATAGAGGACAATCCTGATGTAATGCATGTGATAACAATTATAATGACTCAAAGAGACCAAACTTCTCAAAGGAATGTAGTTTAGCTAATGATAACATTTTTTTTATGAAGGACTGCATGATAAGTCTGCTTGTATAACTATAAAGTATCTTTTAAAAACTTATTTCCAGTCTTTTAGTGTGAAATGGTGATAACCAGTGTTTTATACTTGTAAATGTGTGACTTTGAACTCCATGATGGCATAGCTGTAAAGTTATTGCACCATATCATTACTATACTGAAATGTTAGAGAACTTAGCTTTGCAACTTGTTGTTAGATATTATATGGTTACACAATTGTAAGTACGTGATTCTAAATGGAAGTCAGTTGTGATGTAGAAGCACAGAAACTGATTCCAGTATTGAAATTGTTTTGTGGATTATGTAATGTTTAGTGACCACATAGATTGCAATGGACTCTCCTTGAACTGCACTAACTTCATAACTTCAGCTACATTATGATTACAGACTTAAATTGTTGTTATTATGCAGTGTATCTGTAAATGAAGAATCATTTTATACTTAGTAAATGTGGATGATGATTTTTCACCCCGTGCTTCATTCATAATACTTTTTATTTATTTTATTTATTGTTTCTCGATATGAATTAGCTTTTCAGTTAACTGCCTTACCACTCAATCTTGTTTATACCATTTAAGCGAGAGTCCATTGTAATTGTTAATGCTGCACTAAGATGCACTAAGTGTATGAATCGTTGGCCATGGAAATGAATCTTCTTTGTTATGTGTTGTTGAGTCGGAGTTTATAGTGCTTCCAGTTTGTAGATTTGTGAAGTTTCCTGACATAGTTAGGCTAGGCATTTATCTCTGTTTTTAGCTTAAAAGAACATAGTGATATTCTTTTGTTATTTGCCTTGAATCTCTTTATCAGAGATTTTTACTGATATGTTTGTTATTTTTGCTAATTTTTATTACTGCTTCACTGGTAAATGTGGTTGAGGAAGGATATCACGTTTTTGCTTGTATATTTTAATATGTGATAGTAGGAACAATGGTAAAGTAAATTCTCAACAGTAATAATTTGCTGCTGATTTTGTCATTGATATTTGCCTGTACCATTAGTACTCAGGGACTAGGTCCTTCTCACTTTGTCTGCAGTTTCCTAATACATTTTTGTTTATACTCTTATGATGTTCAAATCATCATATGCTCATTACATCTCATTACATACTTGTAAATTATATTTCCTGTGTTCATGAGTCTTTATAAAGTGGTCTCAAGTTCTGTAAAGTGGGCATGTGTTCATTATTTTTTCACATCTTGTTTTGCTTCCTATCTTTTTGTTTTTCCATGGCCAAAGATTATCAGTCAGGATTCATCTTGGTCCCCTTCTAAACTCTTTTTAAATGAGCTGACGCGTGTTTAAAAATTCTTTTAAATACAGTACTAATGTTATGAAATATTTTTTGTCACTGAAGTAGTCTTCTTTAGGAGGTTGTGTTCAAAATTTATATATGCTTCCATCCCAGTGTTAAAAACTAGAAGATTTTAATTCAGAGTTTAATGATACAGTTTTGTGATCATTCCTGGGTAGTCAGTAATAGCTCATATCTGAAGTGGATGAGCATTTTGCATAAGCAGTACTGTTTGTAGTGACATTGCACATGAAATTACACAGCACAGGTTAAGTTATCTAAAAAGGTGGTGTATAGAGGGTTGAGTATCACTTACCTGATAATTAGTTTGTAGGTAGTGGCAGTAATAGTTTGGTTTTATAGTTCAGTTAAAGGCATTGAAGACCTGGATTTTATTTAATTTTATATAGTAATTACTTTTAAAACTGAAGTTTCTTGGACTGCCAGTATACATTTTTAATATTGACACCTTATATATGTTGGTTTTCAGTTATTTTCCATTTTTTTTTTACAGTTACCATTATGTTGTTATGAACTACAATGTTGGTGCAGTATAAACTAGCTGGGCAGTGTAACGTACTCTGTATTTGCCATGACTTAATGGTTGTGATACTTTAACAAGAAAGAGTTGGTATATCGTCCTGGATGTTATTTTCTAGCCAAGGTGCTCCAGTGTTTTATTTGGGGCTTGCTGCATGTTTTGGTAGATTTCCTATTCTTGTAAAAACTGCCATTAGGCTAAGTTGTTGTGCCTCTATTCTCTTAGACACACATGCAATGTGTTCTGTTGAAATTAATTCATGTCAGTGTGCAATTGTATGTGTTGTGTATTTAATATGATTGATACGCTTGTCCAGATCCTTTTAAAATATTCATCCTCTTGGGTCTTGGATGACACCTAACAGGACCTCAGTGTAATAACATTACATATTCCCATTTGCACTCGCACAATCTCATAACTTATTGTATGATTTATATATGAAATACTAATTAAATGGGCTGTGGTAGATTTAATATATTAATTGTGGGTGATATAATAACACTGTATTTCTAGATGAATAATGAATTATTCACAGATACTGATCAAAAATATTTTAGTGTAGTGAGGAATCCTAGCTTAGTGCCATGACAAATTTTGGGGCAGGTCAGGACCATAATAGTATGAGGTGCTCACTATATTGTGCTGGAAGTTTATGCAGTAGTATTTTGTGTTGGCTAGATATCTAATAATCAAATGGGTGTTTGTGTCTTTGCATCATTGTATTTGATGTAAGTTTGCAGTATTTGCCATTGGTCACCAAAAAACATTTGTAGTGCAGTAAAAATAATTTACAAAAAAAAGGTGCATTGTATGCATACAGACATTAGTAATGATTTGCAATAACATTTAACTGCCTAGGCAGTTAGACATAATTAGTTGCACCATATTTTATACCTGAAAATTCATTACTATGTCACATTGTGTTATATGCATACATTCATATACCATAATTTCAACTTGAACGTGAATTTAGTAGCAGTGTAGTACAGTGAGTGAGTTTTAGTATGTTTGCATTCAACTGGTCAATATTGCTGCAGAATTATTTTATGTAAATGGGTATTCTTATTTATTTATACATGTCATATTTATTTGATATTTATTAACTACATGAAAACCAGCATCCTGAACATATCAGGACTTAAAGAGCTTATATTAACATGGAACCTTCTGCATTTCTAAAACTCCACTAGTATATTAATATTAAACTACAGAGAACACCTCCCATTTTAGTGCAGTACAAATTGTGACCAAACGAGGATGAAAGTGAGCTGGCTTCTGGGAAAGGAGTGAAAGAGTTGTAAATTTAGTCAGCATAGAGGTTTTTATCAAATTAAAAAATGAAGTCATGTGAATCTTAATTTAAAGGGAAAAAATATTTGTATTTCATATGCCTGGAGATGGGAATAAACTATTTTCTTCTTTCAAAATCTCTTAACTATAATTATGTGACTGCTGGACAGTGACATAGTTTTATGTAAAAGAAAGCTATTTAATATTATATTCACATAATTATCAAATTTTAAATTAAAGAAATTTCAGTTGTGCTAGTACTGTGAACATAATTCTATGATGGTCTTTCACTTGCCTTCTCTCAGAATTCAACCCATAGAATGATGCAGTGTTTCTCTTGTCATTTAACCCCCAACAGTCATATCTTAGTCATTCAAAATGCAGTCTGAATTATCGTTACTTGTGTTTTGGTCAGTGGAGATTTTAGACTACTTACATATAGATCGCCATTTATTATGGCAGCTTTGAGTGAAGATGCTGTTAGCAAACTGTGCAACTTTCTGCATCATATCAAAGAATACAGACTTTCAACTTCCAGTGTAATTTTTGTCTGAAAAAATGAATGCCAGGATGTTTCAGAACTTGCTTATCCTGTCTGTTGTAAAGAAAAGCATTTATTGCGTGTGTCCAATATGTTCTTGACCACTGGCACCTGCATACACTCGTTATTTTGGTATTCTTATCAGTACGTGATAAGTGCATGTGTTACGTTTGTAGAATGGGGCCCAAATAAGTGGCTACTGCATTGTTGGTGTGTATACCTGTCTGAAAGGCACATTTGTGTCCATCACACTTTTAAGCATATCCTTTGTTCAAGTTTCACATTGTAAGTATTGTAGTTGTATTACAAAATTAACCTGTGTTGGATATAAAGTTACATTACATAACTCTCAGTGATGTACGATGAATGGTTTTCTTCTTCTCATTGTTCTTAAAATGTACAGAATCACGGTATGTAATAATTATTGATATTACTACTACCTGATTTTATTGAACATGACTCAGAAGTAGTAAGAAATACAAATTTAAATGACAAAATAATTCTGAATATTTATGCAGGGCTTGTGTTGTAATGTATGGGTATTTTGACCAGTACTTTTTATTAAAAGAAAAGACCAACAGTGTTTGTTGGTATGAATCCAAGTGGTGGTTGCTAGTGGTCAAATATTGTGCTGTTTCTAATTGATATTCATGTTGTATTATCTCTCCAGACACAAGAATGTTGGTTACTATTTGTGCATGGGTGTGTAACAATTACTATATGTTTTTTTTTTATTTTTATTTTCTTTCAGGTACAACATTTGAATTGAAATTTTACATTTGAGATAACATTGCTATATATTAGTGATACAGGATACTATAATTCTTATAACATTTGTTATATTAAACAGCCCCAAATATATGAGAGGTCACAGGGCATAGAAATTGGTTCATTAAATGGTATTGTGCCCTTCAGTATTACACCATACTTGATAAATGTGATTTACTGTATAATGGATGTGAGAAATGATGCAAGTACCCAGCTGGATTAAAGAGCACAAGATATCGGGGTTAACAGTATTTCATCTAATGTCAAAATAAATGTACTAAACCTCATTCTTCCAGAACTGATTGACTGAAGGTGTCCATGTTCAATTCCTATGTTCAAAATGTTGTTCTAGTGCCAACATCGTTCTTGTGCTGTATGTTACTTCACATGCATTTGGAGCTTATCTAAGAACTATTAGCTTCTAGCCAATAATTATGGAAGCATCATTATAGAAATTTAATTCTTAAGAGCAATGTCAAAGAAAGTCAATAGCAACAAAAAAACATATAAATTGTATCAACTAACTATTCTGTAGAAGCATTCCAGTGCTTTAAGCCTGTTTAATAGTGTCACAAAAACATAATGAAAACTTTGTTCTGTGTTTCTTTATTGAGTGTGTATGCAGTATTGAAACTGTCTAATTTCATTGATAATTTCTGTAATTAATGTATCGTGTTACCAGTGTGAAAATTAATAACTTTTCTAGTGTTTTGAAATTGCAAGTTTCACTGGAGGTGATTTGTTTTGAGGAAGTGTTCATTAACCAGGGGTGTCTGCTGTAAGTCCCAAATTTTGGGTTGCAGTGCAGGGTCTTTAAAGTATATTTCTTTAATGTTTCAGCTTTTCATATGGGAATTTAGAGTATACAGGAAAGTTTCGGTGGTTAGAATCCTTTTGTATATGTGTACGTGTCACGAACATGCACATGTATACCTACAAGGTATTTCATTTAAAGAATTATGTATTTGGTGTGAGGTTCAAAATTATGGTTTCAGATTATTGACAGAAATATATAAACTTGTTATTTTCACTGTTTACATAATCATTTGAGGGATGAATAGGAAGTACTATGTAAATGCAGGGTTAAAGAAATGATAAAATTTGGTAGGCAGCATTTTGCTTACATTTTGTGCAATGGTTTAAAGTGTCCTTTCTGTGTGAGAATTAAAAAATAAAGATAAATTCAATATTAAGCCTTATTATAATTGTTCCTTCAGACAGTGTCAGCAGAGAATGATTCTGAGAATTCAAATCTGCTGGAGCATTGTGCCATGTTGATCATATAACTTCCTGGAAGACTTTACTACTCAGCAGCAGTGCTGTGAGAACCTGAGAGCTCACAGAGACAAGGCTTGCTTGAAGTCTGAAGAGGAGAGCAGAACAGTAGTGAAAGGGTAGCCAACAGGAAGTGATGGGATGAATGCTTACTGACTGTGGTGAGCATCATTGGCTGAATAGACATGAGACACAGTAAATAACATGAGCACCTGCTGAAATGTGAGGGGGGTGTCATCTAAGTTTATGCACTAATGCTAACATCACTGTGACTTTCTGTTGTTTGGAGTTTCAGTCCATTTAAGGATTGGCTTTTAAATTCAAACTCTTGAAGAGTATTGATGGATATTTAAAGAATTCACTTGCTAAATCTCCATGTCAGGAAAATCTGCAGCCAGCTAGAAACAAGAGTTACTGCAGGTTTGCATAACTTTAAAACCATCTAATCATAAAACAGGTTGTGTCCATTTTTTTGTGCAACACATGTTAGGATGGTATGATGTGAACTAAGAGTCTTGGGTAAATTTCACATATAAAGTTCTCCCTATGCATGCTCTGAAGCCATACAGGGGAAGCACAGATACAGTTCCACTGATTCTTAGCCTGGGCACTGGGTAGATGTGAGTGGTCCAGCATCATGCCTTGGAAACTGTACTTGCACAGAAAGGTGTGTTATTGAATGAATCTGTTAGGTATGAACATGACATATAGCACAGGTGATGGATAAATGCAAATGGAGCACAGGTGGAATGATAATTATGGAAAAAATTATTTACGTGGGTAAAAACTGGCTGCATTGCAGGGTTACCATATCTGATGGAGGAAATAAGAGGACTTCTGCCATACAAGTTTATTTTCTCTAAAATACCCCTGATATATAACAGAAACTGTTCGTGTGACATTGTTAAATATGATTTATGACTAAGCATATTTTCCAGTTAAACCAGTTTTCTTCACAAGTGTGGAAATGTCATGTATATTCCAGTATGAAATTTTTCACATGACACATTCTTAAAATACATTGCAGGTGGAATTTACTTAATGGATTCAGCAGACAGCCTGTTCATATCTTTTGTCTATATACTTAGCATTAGCGAGAATACTCACTCGACATTCTCATTACATGCAGTAATGGTGAATGATTTACAAAAAAGAGTGTGTTCTTTCACTTGTTGACAATATAATATTTTACAAAGGAATTACAATAATATGTATTATAATTAGTATTGAGTTCCCAGATGCAAATTGTCATTGGCATTTGTGACTTCCCCCTCCTCACATTGCTTTGTATTCTGTTCCTGTCCAAACACTATGCTTATCTGGTACAAATATAAATTCGGTTTTGATGAGTCTATAACGATGAGCACTTTACTTTGAAGAACGATGTATGTTTTCACCTGTATCATGTTTCCCTTTGCAGGAATTTTCCTGAAAATTCTTACTTGTGACATTGTGCCAATTTGCTACAAATGTTGGAAGTTTAGTTTTGATGGGTCTAAATTTAAAGGCACTTTATATGTGGACCAATGTACCTTTTTGCTTGTATCTCGGCTCCCATTAGAGGGATTTCACTCCATTCACACCTGGAACGACATAGGCATTCACTGAATACTTTTTTAGTTTTGTTGTGATCACTCTAAAATTAAGGGAATTTTACATGGAGACCATTGTATCTCAACAACATTGGAGGGATTTTCCTGACAAATCATATCTGTGGCAAGACATATATTCCATGTAAACTTGGTTTCATTTGTTCTATATCAAAGGGCACTGTACATGAAGACCAATGTATGTTTTCTTGCCTTTATGTTTGCTCCCATTAGGGGAATTTGTGTAAATATTAATTTCAAGGATCCTACATGCATTCCATACAATGTTATGAGTTTTGCTTTGATCTTTCAATAATTAAGGGAAATGTATATGAACACCAGTGTACTGTTTTGCCTTTACTTTGACTTGCATTAGTAGGATTTTCCTTGGTACTCAACCCTAGGCCATTACACACATCTCCTTGGTTGTGATTGATCTTTAATTAAGGACACTTTACATTAGGATCATTGTGTGTTTTCTCATGCATGTTGGCTCCCATTGTAGGGATATTTGTGAAAATATTTGCCGATTATGTTCTTAGATTTGAATGTACATCAGCCAACATGTGAACACAGCAATCTTACAGGAGTGGGTTACAGTTCAAGAAACTAAGTATAAACACATACAGCAAGTAGTGTATTAGTGCAATAACAACAAAGAAGCAGGGCACATGAACACTGATTGTGTCACATGTCATAGATCTCACAGAGTTGCATATGTCAATAAATTAGCATTAAAAGTGCAGGTTGCTGGAAAATAAATTACAGAAGAATAGTGTTAATAACATATTTTTAATACCGACTGAGCTGAGGAGGCAGTGTTCACATTCCTTGTAACCAACTTGTTATTAGTATCATTCGCTTAGACATGGCATAACAGTCAAACACCGCCTCTGTATCCCCAAGCTAGTTATTAATCTGTGACCCGCAGTATATAATTGACCTAATCTGTGACAACATTGTTGAGTTATCGATATTCTCTCATCTGTGACTATGTTTCATATAATCCGTGACTTTGGCATAGGGTTGGTTGTTATTTTTTGGAAAATGTATTTGGTTTGTTTATAGATTGACAGTAGGTACGACACCATAACTATCGGTTCCCACGGGCATGTTTTATTTATCGTGTATTGTAAAGTGTTCTGTGAAGTGAAAATGCCTCCTAAGCAAAGGAAAATCGCCATAATGGGCTATAGATCAGTGGGTGAGTTGTTCATATCGTGATTGTGTTGGGTACAGTAAACTCTGTATACTAGGGCAAATTTCATCCATACGTGTAATTTTGCTGTTACAGGGAAGTCGTCACTGAGTATTCAGTTCGTTGAAGGGCAGTTTGTGGACTCGTATGACCCTACAATAGAAAACAGTGAGTTGTCTTGCCGTTACATAGGTTGTAGGTTGACTCGGCCATAAAGCACATCACTTGCATTCGAGAGACGCGTCGAGTTATTTGACTCACCCTTACTATGTCGAAAACGTGCGTTGGGTGACGCCACATCTCTTTTCTCCTACTTTTTTTACGTTACATTGAACATGACCACTTTTTAAATTTCATTTAGAACTGAATAACGCCTGAGGTGGATACAGTTCTTAGCAACATAAGACCATTTTATGTGCGTCATAATGTTATGTAAGTGTTTCACAGTTATGCTAAATTTTTAGGCCGTGTCTTTAAAATAAGAAAATGAGATGAAAAAGTACTGGTGTTGTTTTTTGCTTAATGTGTTGATGCTGTTAAACACTTCACTAAGAGATCTGTGAAGCTGTAATTAAGTCAAGCCAGAGTTATACTTTTATATTTCACCATCATTCAGATTTCATGATGGGTTAGGATGGGTTTGTGGGTTAGTCCACACCAAACTGAGACAGGTGACAACTGCTCCTACAACAGTTCACGTAAGAATTGTATGATCATTAGGTATCATGGATGGAAGTATCATTATCAAATTTAACAGTTTCTGAATATTGTTGGTTGGACAGTGATGGTGGATGACTTCAAAGATTGTTTTGCACATTGAGGTAGTGAGTCCAACCATCAGAATTATTATGTATGCTAGAGACCAGTGCACCCTTTTATTGCTTTTGCGTTTGGTAAGTTTGGAGCAGAGATTTCTTCAGGAGTGTCACTAAGAATTATTGACCTATCAAGGTCTTGATTTTGTGTTTCCATTATTTCAGCAACAGTAATGGGACCATATATTTAGTAGCAAAAATTAGTATCACTTTGTTCAGTCTGTGGTCTAATGTTGTATCATACTTGTAGGTGAATGCTGACATTTTCGACGAATATTGTTTCTTCTTCAGGGTCAAGGTGACTAAGGTGAAGATGCTGTCATGTTATGTGGTATGTGGGTGTAGTGTAAGGAAGGTGGATAATTAAAACCACAGGGGAGGGAGAGGGGGGAGAGAGGAGACAGGAGACAGGAGACAGAAGTTGGTCCAAGCCAGTAAGGACAATGAATACAAAGTATGAAAAATTACTTTTTCTATTGCCTTGGGTTGGGTGCGTCACAACCCAGAAAATCACAATTTGAGCAGTGACTGCTGGGTGAAAACTACAGCGTTTGTGTAGCAATGATTTGGTTTAATAAAGTTTTTTGGCTGTTGGATCCCATTTCGAGGGAAAAAACTGTAACTGTAAAATGTTTATGAGATAGATTTATTGCTAAATGTGATTTATATTAATGTCAAATACTGTAGAAACAATGCAAGTACTAGGATACGAGACTGGACGTTGTATCATATGCACTGAAGTTAAACATTCATTTGGCTATTTTTCAGTAACTCCTCAAAATGTTATATTCACAGAATATAAAATTCCACACTTATTAAATTTCTGTCATTTATAATTTGTATGGTGGTAAATAGAAACCAACATTTTGTATTAACTTCTTGTCCCCATTTTTATGGTAGTTCAAGAAGAGTGAATGAAGTGTGACAGGGACCTCTACTTATTACTCACATTTTTGAAAACTTTCAAGTGTTTAAGTTTTGCTTTTGAATGTATTTGTAGATTCAACTATGAAGGTTTGTTGCCTGCAGAACTGCAGCAGTATCTGTATTAGTGAAATCTGGATCAAATGGATTTGGGTAATGTGAGCATGGCAATGCACAAGACTGTTGTAGTTTTTTGTAGTAGAATATTTTTGTACTAAAGAATATTATCATTATTTTGACTTTGTATACTTGGTAGAATATTACAAACTATTTCAGGTTGTTGAAGATAGTCCAATATTGATATTGAGGAATATCATGTCTTTTAACTTAATATAGTAAGTTTATCCAACATTCTTCTCCTGTGGTGAATTCCAAATGTAAGTACAACTCTGTGGGTCTAGGTGTGGATTTTGACATGATAAGTCAACTAACGAGTGGATATTCTGCATTTGTCAGATACTGGAAAAAATGTACAAATACGGTTTGAAATCATGTAAGCTATTTTAGACTTTAGGAGTACTTAACACTCAAGAAATATACCTAGTTGCAGGGAATACTTCCTGCTGTGTCCTTTAGGATGACACCTGTTTGGAAGTGTGGAGTCATTTTATGTGATAACTATAATTTGTCACTTTCTGGTGCTGCACTGCTGTACATGTGGGCAGCTGGCTGAGTGGGCGGTGTTAATGTGATGAGCCGACAGGAAGTAACAGCCATTAGTTACTAGGAACAATAATGACCCTGTATTATTGCATAAGGGGGCTTCATCCACTCTGAATTAAAAATCCATATTTTTTTCTTTCAGTTCTACCTGCATTGTTTTATAGGAGGTCTCGAAGTGCCTGTTCCTAAGTAGGCCTCAAACCAGGAATATTTTTTCAAAATTTATTGGAGCTCTTGTGTTGAAAGACTAGCACGTTCCCTTGACTGTTGCAAAGAACATAATTTTTTGTATAAACTCCTGTCTCTGAGTTTTTCACATCTGATCTAGGTTGCTACAGTCTGTGACTTGTCAACCATTCACCAAGTACCTCTTGTAGTCTAGTCAGTGAGAAATTTGTTGTATGGACTGTGGTAATGTCCTGCATGTGCTTCATGCACATTTTCTCCTCTTCTGTTAATTCTCTGAAAAATGGTGTCAGGCTTAATCAAACGTACTGGAAGGAATTTTTCTTTCATTGGACATCATGGGCCATATGTTACATGCACTCACTGCACACCGGACTATGACTAGAAGGACCTTTGTGAACTTCATGGGGACCTTTGCAACTCCAGTGTCTGTTATTCTGGTGGTTTATGTTTCTTCTTCATGTAAATGCTTCCTCATCTAAGGAGCACAAGTTCTTGCATTTTCTTTATGTCTAGCTTTGGACCTGTAATTTGAACATTTTGCTGTTCTGTATACAAGTATTATATGTTTACATGGCAGTCTTAATATGTGGTATTTTTACATGACTTTTGGCAACATTTGATCCCTGACACTGTGCAAAACTATTGCAACTAAATACATTCCAAATGTCCATTGAGTCCACTTGCGCCCTACTGTTAGTAAAAGGTGCTAATTACCTTATCTTGGCTCATGTTGCAGGAGTTACATCACTGATTTTGTCAACCTGAGGGTGTGATAAATCTATTTCCTTTTATTTTTTAGGCTTCTAGGATACATATTACACACTACTTTAAAATGTTTGTGTGATAATTTTTGTGGTGAAAGCATAAATTTCATAAAGCAAAATACAAAAATTCCATTTGACACTGTTAAGGATATTTATCTCAGTAATTAACCAACCTGATGCACAAAATTTTTGTTTTACAATAAGTTTATTTTATGCCTCTACATGTTTTGAGCACATGTGCTCGAAACATGTAGAGGCATGAAATAAACTTAATTGTAAAACAAAAATTTTGTGCATCAAGTTGGTTAATTACTGAGATAAATATACTGAGATGCACGGTCAGCAAAATGTCAAACTGTTAAGGATGTTGGTCTAGAAATAAATGAACAAGAGTATCTCCTCTGTTGTGTTTTATGGATTGAGTGGGGGGATAATCTGTGTGATTGCGGGTTTTTTCCTGAACTTTCCCATCCAAATCACCATGCATCTAACCTACAGCACTTGTTATAGTATGACAACAGGTTATTTTCGTAGTATTTTTCATGTGACACATAAACATAATATATGTGATCTATCATATATGAAACATTCATTGAACGTTTATATTTTATTTCTAATGTTCTAATACTACTGTGTGTTTACTCGCAGCATTTACGAAGTCAACACGAGTCAACAGTCAAGAATATGAATTGAAGCTTGTTGATACAGCTGGACAAGATGAATATTCAATATTTCCAGCTCAGTACTCAATGGATATTCACGGTTATGTCCTGGTCTATTCAATTACTTCATCAAAGTCATTTGAAGTTGTACAGATAATATACGACAAACTGTTGGACATGACAGGCAAAGTCCAGTTAGTACACATATTTGTTTTATTTGTAGTACAGGTCATACCTGCCACATCTGTGATCTGGCTCCCCCTGTACCTGGTTGGCACTGGACCAGGCCATTTTCTGATCTATCGTTGGTCAGCATAATGTGGTATCAAGACATCTTTACACAGGAATTCATAAAATAAAGTAATGAGTTCTGTGTAGCATGTAACAGTGAAACCTACACTGCTTTATGCCAGTACTGTTAAATATAAACTCCCCCACAGTGATGCCCACTAACTCCAGATGCATTATGTATGCCCACAACACATTGAGGTTAATGAAATTTACCATGAACATGCAACTTTGATGGAGGGGGAAAAAAGAGTAACATTCTTACATCAACATGGAAAAGGTTGTGTGACTTTATTCAAGATGGTAACTTTTTTTGGGGGGGGGGGGGGGGGTGTTCTTAAATCGTGTCAGACCATGGGCAGTAATGGATCATGGAGTTCCAGATTAGGGAGCTGTGACCTGTATTAAATAAATCTCATAGCTAAATACGCTGAAGGAGTGGTGAGTAGCAGTGCTGTAATGAAAGGTGACCTGAACAGCAGACATTATGAAAGTGCCATTTTAAAATTGTTCTGATTTATGAAATGGTGTCACTCGGTTGCAACTTCAGGGACACAGCATGAGTTCGTAACTGATGAGTGAAGTAACTGCCATAATGCTCTTGTATAAATATGTTATGATGAAAGACATAATTATTTACATTAGTAAGTATTTAATGTTATAATTTAATAATTTGACATCATTAAAACATAAAATGGGAAAAAATATTTCTTGGAATATTAATTATATTCTGTAATTACTACTTGTCAAAATTACATTGCTTTTATGTAACAGACTTAATTTTTGTAGCATTATCTCATGTGTTTATGACAACAGTGCAACATAAAGGTTTTATTCACCTTTAATTTAGTTTACTTTTTGCATAATACTCAAATAAAAAAAAAGGGCCTTTCTGATTCATCACATTGAGGGAGTTCACTATGCTTACATTAGAAGCTGTCTGTTTAGGTCAGGTGTAAAGGGGGAAGGGCTGTGGAAAGTAATGTGTCATACATCTGTCGATCTGTTGGTTGCATTAACTATACAATCCCTTTACTTCATTATATAAATATTTCATCATATGGAAATCCACTGTTGTATGTTAAAATTTCAACCTGACAGGTTTAGGGGAGATGTAGAGAATGGTGATAGTTCGAGATAAAGTTTGAATGTGAGAGGAATGAAGAAAGGCAGGTGCAAGTGGTGGGAAAGAGAGGAAAGGAGAATGGAGTGATAGTAGGAGACAGTGGAAAGTTAGAGGGGCATGAAGGTGGTGTCTTTGAGATGAAGGAAGAAGGGAGTGAATATTCCTGGAATCACAATCACCTTAGAGGGCTGATATGTAAGGCTGCAAGAGAGGAGCATGCCTAATATTTTATATGCAGTATCAGTGAAGTGATGTATATAATGGTAATGTAACAAAACCAAAATCTTGGAACTACAACATATTTGTTATTGACTATGTAACTATATATTTGTTTTCAAGTAAGTTTTTTTGGTGGTGCAGTGAAAGAAGACAAAAGTCTGATGATATTACACTATGTGTAGAAACAGAAGAGTAGACCTCCATTAGCATCACATGCATACTTTAGTGTGCCATTGTATGGAACAATAACAAAACAAATTTATGACATTGATGTACTTTGTTTTCTCAAATGCTGCAGTGAAATATTATGAATGGATAGTATTGCTGGATTTTGTCACTTTACTGCCAAATATGTTGGAACGTTCACAAAAGGGATTGATACTAAGTGTTTGGGGGGGGTTGATTAAATATTTATGGATAGGTACATTTTTATGGATCATGTTAAGTGAGAGCGCAGTTTGTCATTATAATGGCACAATCCACAGTGCACCACTGTGAGGTACTCAGGTGTGCAAAGAATGATACTGTCAGTTTGTATAGTGTTTCATTGTTGTGTGGCATGATGGCAGTTCAAAAAAGACATAATATTTTGCAGTGTCCCTATTGTTTTGGTGGGTAACAAGACAGATCTGCATATGGAACGCATGATTAGCAGTGAGGAAGGGAAGCGGTTGGCTGACTCCTGGAAAGCGGCTTTTCTTGAGACATCTGCAAAGCAGAATGAGGTATGGCTTTGTAATTTTTCATTGCTTTCAGATTACAGCATGAGCATTTCTTGTACAAGGGTAAGAACTGAAGGCAGTGACCATAATGATCGCTATTTTCTGGGGTGTGGTGTTATGTTGGCTGATAGATATTTACTGACATTCCTCCAAGAGATACAGAAATGTCTACCAGACTAAATATCATCACATCACAGGAGAATGTAATATTTTGTTGTTGTAGATTTCAGCAAACCACAGGCACCACATTACCCTGAATTGAGAGAAGTATTATTTAAGTTAGGATAGGCCATCTTGAGGCTTTCTGTGTGAATATTTCGTAACAAGATACATTTTTATGGTGAGTTTTTAGCACCTCTCCCAACTCCCAAGCTGGAGGACCATCCCTTATCAGCTTTCTGCGACTATTTATTCAATATATTCGCAGCTACCCTCCATATTGGAGGCCGTTCCTCCATCCATAACCTGAGGATGTGCCATGCTGTGGTGACAAGGACCCTGTTGTTTTATGTGGGTGTGAAACTTGGTTGCTCACATTGAGGGAGGAATGTAGACTGAGGTTGTTTGAAAATATGGTGTTGAGGAGAATATTTGGGCCTTAGAGGGATGAAGTAACGGGGGAGTGGAGAACACTACGTAATGGGGAGCTTAATGATCTGCACTCTTATCCAATATTATTTGGGTGATAAAATTAAGAAGAATGAGATGGGAGGGACATGTAGCATGTATGGGGGAGAGGAGAGGTGCATACAGGGTTTTGGTGGGAAACCTGAGGGAAAGAGACCACTTGGGAGACCCAGGCATAGATGGGAGGATAATATTAAGATCTTCGGGAAGTGCGATGTGGGGGTAGGGACTGGGTTGAGCTGACTCAGGATAGGGACAGGTTGCAGGCACTTGTGAGTGTGGTAATGAACCTTTGGATTCCATAAAATGCAGGGAATTTCTTGACTAGTTGAAAATCAATTAGCTTCTCAAGAAGGACTGTGCCCCATGGAGTAAGTAAGTAGGCCATCTCTAGTCTGTCAGAGAATTTTGACAGCACTGACCAACTCTCCAGTGGTTTAATTTGATCAAATTATCACAAACCTAGTTCATTTGTATCAATGTAAATGCTATATTGCACATGTTTTGTTTTCGTTTTGCCAAATTCTTAGTAAACTGCTTGGTTTAATTATTCTGACCACACAGAAGTACTGTTTTATGTAGTTTAATTTCTTAGTGCTTCCTTTATGTGTTTGTCATTCTTACAATCCTATTTTAAAAGACTCAAGATAGACAGTATAGTGACTAAGTTGCAGGCTTTATGTCCTGGGAATCAGGGTTCCATACCTGCCAGAGGTAGAGAATTTTCTGTTGTGCAGTGTCCAGACCAGTTCTGGGGCCTTCACAGTCTCCTGTCCAACTGATACCAGGGGCTGTTTCCTTGGGAGTAAAGCAGTTGGAGAATGACAGTCATTAACATCCATCTAGTACTGAGTTTAAGAAAGCATGTGCACATACCTCAAGTCTTAATGGCATGGTCTGTATGCTAGTTTGGGTTTTTTTTTCTTTGACATGGATCAACTGATAATTTCTGGACTGTATGTTTAATAACACTGAGAAGTTTAGGAATGTACAGTAATGTTTGTTAAGTAATCTAGTGGTTTCACACATCTTGCTGATAGCAGTGTTTGGTGCTATCACAAATGCCATATTTAAAAGAATTTGCCATCCCTGAACACATCCATCCATCCATTGAAGTAATTGTGCACAGCTAACATACTGCACTATTTGTGATTTCTTATTGCAGTCTGTGGCAGACATCTTTCATACTGCATTACTGGAGATTGAGAAAGCAAATGGCAATGTCCAGGAGAAATCCAATTGTGTCATTTCATGAGCAGACGTATACAGCCTGCTGCCAAGTTTGTAAGCCTGAGCAAGCAGATGCTTCCAGATAAGTTATTTCAGATGACAGTGTATGAAATAACAATTGGGCTGTTTTATGTAATTTGTTACAACAGTGTGTCTAAAATTGATGCCCTAACCATGTCATTTTAGCCTTATGTACATAAGTGAATCTTAGAAGTATCTGGCAATGTGTCATAAACTGCACAACAATATTCATAATAATATCAGAATATATTACACCTCAAAGTAGGCAACCTGATTCTTGCACTCAGAAAAGCTTCTTGGTATGATATGCATTCATGTATGCTGCTTCATGGCACATAAAGTGATGGCATTGTAATGGAACAAATGTGTGTGCCAGATTTGTGTTCATTTGCTCATGTTAATGGAAGCTTTTTTTCCCCCCTCAAAATATAGGAGATGAAGTTTATACAAAATGTATTGGTACTCATGAATTGGTATAGATTATGCAGAACAGTAATTTTAAAATTGTAATATCCCATTTTTATGTATTCATTGACACTTTCTAGATACTTATTATTTATAATATAAGTATATTTCTTTTGCTGTCATTTGGAAGCTCTTGAGAGCTTGGTTCATTATAGTTGCAAGTAAACTGTATAATATGTGTAACTGTGAGGATGGGGTTAGAACTGAAGTGTGGCTTGTTACTGACTTACACCTTATTGCTGTCATATACCTTAATAATTGTATCATTATTCTGAGTTTAATTTAAATGCTGTACCCCATTTCATAATTTTTATTTGGAGAGAAACTTCCAGAGATAATATATAATGCAGAAAATAGAGAGGCTTATATCAACAGTAGATGTGATGTATTTTAAACATGTTTGTGTTTATTGTATGCCTATAATCTTGTATGTAAAATGTTACAAATTATTTTCAGATTGAGTTATGATTGCAAAATTCTTTACTTGTGAATATGTATGTACGAATGGGTTTGAAACTTATTGTGGTAGAGGATAATTATTCTTTTCTAAGTCATTTAGTTGATTTTTTTAGCATTCAGATGCACATTGTTGTAGCAGTTATATAAACACAGTATGCTATAGGAAATATGATATTCTTGCAAATATCTATAGTGCACAAATGCGGCTGCAGTGGCATATCTCCAGCTCATTTCTAATTGTGCGGACAGGTTGCATTCTACAATAAAGAGTATAAACAGTAAGAGACTCATTACATGTATGTAGGTGCCCTCTTCCAGCTCATATTAGAAAACATCAAATGTTCTTGATCTAATGGCAAATCTCCTCCATATCCAGAAGGTTAGACTTCAGATTTTTCTCTGGAGATTGGCTGTTATTTCAGACGTTTTGTCAGTTCCTGCAGACATGCTGGAAACCATGTATTTCTGTATTTCTCTATCTTTTGCAGTTAGTGGTGAATTCTCCAATATGGCTAGTATTGTGTTCCCATACTACTGAAGTGGTGCAAATGACTTCTTTTCTATGTTTAAAAAAGAGAGAAAACTTGTAAAAATGTTTTTCCAAAAGTCATTACTTTGTATTATGTACATATTGTATAATGAGTTTGCGAAATGCTAGGTATGTGGAGAATTTGCTGT
>Ga0123354_10002442_pt1 | contig 24561 bp, 9 predicted proteins | sample TergutLab28metaG_2_FD_97872 | JGI IMG/M metagenome (GOLD analysis project Ga0123354, IMG submission 97872) | Labiotermes labralis P4 segment gut microbial communities from Petit-Saut dam, French Guiana - Lab288 P4 | ecosystem: Host-associated > Arthropoda: Insects > Digestive system > Gut ... | reverse complement strand
AGTAACATACGTCTTGTTCTCCTGAAGATGGGCATAATGATGCCCGAAACATGTTGAGAAATTGTTAAAAATAAACATCTAACTGTTGCATCTTGTTGGTTTTCTCTCTCACTCCACAATTCAGTACCGTATTTACAAGACCTCACTGTTAGCTCATCCTGAGCCAGAGAGGTCCAGTCAGTATTTTCCTGTCCTAAGCACCCCTCAAGCTGCATTTTAAGATACACGACAGTTAAATCGGCTTCAACTCGCTATCATATGCCATTATCTGAGAACTGAGCACACCACACACTTTCATGAAAACCGCAGAACAACAACAGAGCGGCCTGGGTGCCCTGTTAGACACGCTAACATATTGCTCTCTCCGGAATTTTTCTCTTTTAATATTGTATAAATTTACGTCTTAATATGCTTGGGAATTATGATATATAATTTGTAAAAATTATCTTATTACCACCATTTTGAAATATTTGAATCTTTTAAGTATTCTAATGTTAGCCTGGTGATGTTCTCACAAGATCGAGACTTTTAGACACGTTAAGGAATGGTAAAGTTATAGTTGTGTCAGCCGTGTTATTTATTCCATTTCCTCTATTAAATTACGATACACAACAGGATGTACAACTGTAAAATTTTCCTATCCCATTTTATTGATATATATTTGACTGTTATTCTTCCCTCCACTCGTCAGTGTTACCAAAATGTTGCAAATATTTCTATACTCTCTCACACACTTCACATTACGCGCCAAAAACCTCCAGCTTGAATTTCATTGTTTATGTCGCATCTTTTAGACGTAACGGACTACAGACATTAAATAGGCCACGATCGACTTTTTGTTAGTGTTTTCAAGTTCATCTTCCAAAGCGGAACAGGACCTCCATTTTGTACATTATTTTACGAAGCTGTCAGTATCTAGCAGCTCGATAAGTCACGTTCATGTTAAGTTGAATGGCGAAAGATAAATACTAAAGGATGAGGAAGGACGTGCTCATGGTGTAACCGAGGTATTATTCTGATGTTTGCTGGAAGAAGTGTGGAAAACGAAGCATAACCTATGAGGACATCTGATGTTCGACCAAGGTTTGAACCGGGTAATCTCCGGCATGTCTTTCTACTACACCAAACTGCTTGGTGTGTCGAATATATAATTACTTAACCTTTGACCTTTTCACTCAGATGTCGCACGATGCATTATTTGAAGGGTCTTTCATAGTGACTTTGTGCCGTTGGTTGTCGGGAACCTCAGGTTACATTTTGAAAACTGAACTAAGAATAATTTAATTCAGGCTTATCTAGACACAGCGCTGATTTTGATCTTATTTTAATGAACCTGACAAAAATCACTTTATTTTTTCATAAAATTCGAATTACTCCTTTTTAGATGAATGTATACAGGGCTTCTTTGTGAATTTGGAATAAGTAATTAGTTAACAGCGTACATTAGAGATGATGAATAAAGATACATTCTATATATTTTAGTCTGTTCTTTTGTCTTTATGTGGTGCTAACAGTCGACCTGGCAGGTTGCTTAATCCTTTAGACGTTTTGTTTAATGTTCATTAGTTTCATTCGGGCGAGATAAAGGCAGGGAACAGACAAAGGACAGGAAGCAGGATCCGGGCGCGGATGAATGATACGAAGAGTTCTGACAAGTCAGCCAACTGTGACAAGAGGCAACAGTGTCGTGATTCTATTGTTGTGATCTAGGTCTTATTTTTAAATCGATAACTGGGAACAGTTGGCAATGTGGTTAGAATATATAGCTGCTGCTACTGCTATCTGGTGGCTCAGAACAAATTCATTTCTCTATAGTGAAGAACGTACTTTGTAATGTGGAAAAATTGTAACTAGTAATATTAGTACTAAAACAGAACGTTATTGTTTAGTTACGTACTGGTCTCGAAATATTTTAATGGAATAAATAATAACAAAACCTAAAAATATTCAATTCACACTAAGCGAGAAAGAAGGAACCAAATAATATTGTTGTAATATTGAAAATATTGGTTAATATTCTTGTGTTATTTGGCGTTGCTTACAAAGGGGGAAAGGAATTGTTCATATGGAGACTTCGCTTAGGGGCGTAAATGATTATCTATGATTATTTCCCACATTTATGTTGCTATGTGGGTAGAATTCGACGTGATGCTGTTGAGTGTTTGTGAGTATTGTGAAAGTCGCTGCAGATAAAGCCATACTTTGCATAAGAGCGTGAATGAAATTAGCCTATATTATCTCGTGTATCGTGAAACCGCGTGACATATTCGAAGTAAGGAATGCTTTGTTACATTCAGTCTACATAGCGTGTCTCATAATAAAATATTTTCACTGGTGTTAGGAGATTTAATTATTAGGGAAAATATAAATTGGAATATTATTCCAATATTTCCTACTTTATGTAGAAATAATATTATGAATCTTAGGTTTATTGGACCGTGCATCATCTTGATAGTTGAATAAAGAGAGACCAACTTGATGTCACTTGCTTTATTATTTCGTTATTTAATGCTCAACACGTTTCGGATATTAATACATCCGAAACATGTTGAGCATTAAATAATGCCGAAACGTGTTGAGCATTAAATAATGAAATAATAAAGCAAGTGACACCAAGTTTGTCTCTCTTTATTCAAATAATATTATATCTAAACAAACTCCAATGCAACTAATAAAATCCCTAAGGATAGGCAAATAGTCCTCTGCGATGTGAGATCATGCAGTCGGGAAGAAATTTACTCGGTTTGTTGCTCTCTTCATCTTTGAAGTGGTTAAGTGACCCCCGAAGACTGCGTCAACACTGCCTTCCGAAATGTGGGTTCCACACCAAGCAGGAGACAGAAAGTGTTGTCCACAGTTACCGCCCCGCGAACTGGAGTCTAATATCGGCTATTGAATATTTGAACCTAATGATTGTATTAACCAAACAAACTGAAAAGTGATGAGCAAAATGCAAACCTGAGGCTTTCTTCATTTGAGACCTTTAACAGCATTTATCCATTCAAAAATTCCCACAGCTCTGTAAAATTAATAACAAATTTATCATTTTTAATTTTGCTTTTCCTCCTCCACGTCCTTCTACTCCTCCATATTTCACTTCGTTCCCTCCTTCTTTTCCTACTCTTCCTACTCCTGCGTCTCCTTCTCCTACTTCTCTTCATCACCATTACCATCATTATCATCATCTCTTTCTTCATTTTCTTCTTCTTCTTCATTGCATTAAAGACTGGAGAGAGTGGCAACAATAGTACTAATGGCAATAAAATTATCAATATCGCTATGACTCTGTGAAGCTGCACACATTTACTTTGCTCTGGGCATGAAAAGAGAGTCTGCCACTTCCTAAAATGAAAGACATTTCAACATTTTCCAAAACCATATTAGAGGCATGTATACATTTGTGTCCAGAATAAAATATCTTCTCTTAATTCGGACCTTGATATGAAGTTAATAGCTCGCAATAATTAATTTAAATTAATTTAACAATTTTCTCATGTTTTAGTGTTGATTATGTGGCTCAGGAAATTAACTTTGTTACCACAGTTTAACAGTTCAAAATTAATGTGGTCAATCTGTAGCAGCCGATCGTGGAAATCGTAACCACATGGTTTGTTCGGATGATAATTCAAAATACCTCTGGTAGATTTGTGATTGATGTGCAGACCGAGTAATTCAATACTCATACAGCAATTTTACATCATTACAAATAACTAAATTACGTGGACAGTAGACTACTGACTAATCCAACAGATATGCTAGTATTTTAACTACACACAGAACAAATCAAATTGCGTTTGCTTTGGTGTTCATAATCCTGTGTTTCTTCGGGTCTGCTGCTTGACCGTGGCTTTATCTATAAATGCAGGTTATTTTTGGTGTAATTAAAACTAATCTATCAACTGCAAGCTGAGGATCTTCATGGTATGTATTTTTATAGCGAATCGCATCTGTTTTTAAAAGGTCCAAAAGCACAGAGGTGGAGTGGGGAGCTACTGAATAGCAGATTATCACACTTCAATAGGAAATGACAATCAGAAAGATACCTGCTGTTAAAAATGCAACTGAACGGAGAAAGTTAGGAACCAGCGCATTCAATATTAAATTCGAGAGGAAAAACCAGGCCAAGAAAGAACGAAAGGTGGGGGGAGGATAAAATGAGACTATGTGTGGCTTTGCACGGTTGTATTTCTTTTGAATGAAGGACGTGAAATACTTCGTGATAGAAGCAAGTTATAAAACATCGACACCAATTAGAAGGCTAAATATGAACCGTCAGATTTGCATCAACCGATTGGCTGTAGTCATTGGCAGAATAGTCAAAGTTCACTGGAAACAACCTGGCGTCATCAGTAACATTCAAAGAAATTTATTTGAAACTCTATAAGTAAATAAATATATATATATATATATATCTTTCTGGGCCGCGTAGCTCAGTCGTTATAGTGACTGACAACGGACTGGACGGTCCGGGATCTAATCCCGGTGGAGACGAGATTTTCCGTCCGTCCAGACCGGCCCTGGGGCCCACCCAGCCTCGTGTAAAATGGATACCGGGTCTTTCCCGGGGGGAAAAGTGTGGCCGGGGCGTACTGCTGACCACCCACCCCCTCACCCCCTTCTAGTACCGCGGTCATGGAAAAGTAGAGCTATACCTCTACACACCCTCTGGGCCACACCGGGCCTGTAAAGGGAAAACCTTACCTTATACATATCTATACAAAATGTTGTTAAATCAAGGAGGGTCAGTCGCGTAGTATTTATTACAGGGGTGAGAATTTCGTACAAATTTGTTGCCGGGAAACCTGAACAAAGGAGACTATTTGAGTTGCTTGTGCAAGGAATTCAAACTTCTATAGTGCAGGGGTTAGGTACAATATTTTGAAACTTACGACGGGTGGCATTTCATTTAAACAAATATATAGGTTAAGTATTTCGTTAAGGAGTCTTGTGTGTTATCAGGTAGAGTTCTCTGGAATGGGCTGATCACTCGTCTAGAGGAGTCCTACCGAATTTGTTGTGCTTGAGTGTGATCTCGAAAACTCAACGATGGAGAGGCTAAGGCCCACTGGGGCTGTCGAGCCAAGAAATTTTTTTAAAATAAACACACTTTTAAAAATATTACTTAATTTTGGTTTTTATCTGTTTGCTTACGTGTGATGTACTGTACTACACAAGGATAACGAAGTTTTTGAGCGTTTATGGTCCATGATGCGAAAACGTTTAACTCGGTATAATAATCAAAAGGGACAATGTACTTATAAGGTAACATTGAGGCACGTTCGTGCAACCATTGTTGCAGTGGAAAAGCAAGGAGTACTACACAACCTGAGTGTGTGTATTAGTAGTCTTAAGCATCCAGCAAGCAATGCGCATGCGCCATATTTTTATCTGTGGCCTGCTCCACTCTACAATTTTTTAAACATTTTCTCATAAAATGCACGATTTTCGGAAAACGTCACTGATCACAAAATGAATGTTTTGATATTCTCTATAGCTTTTGTCTGAAATATTTTTCATTCTAAGAAGAAATGAGCGGTAAAAGATAAAAATTGTGTATTGGTCTTCATGTAAAGTACCCTTTATGCTTGTTCGATTTTATCGAATATTGCATTTTTAAGACAGATTTTCGAAAACCCCTCAAATATCAAATTACATGAAAATCCTACCAGTGGAAGCCGAGTTGTTCCATGCGGACGGACGGACGGACGAACGGACAGACAGACGGGAAGACAGACGAAGCTAATAGTCGCCTTTCGCAATTTTGCGAACGCACCTAAGAAACTCCGACGCCGACAGGACGACGTTGTGTAATCAGAGCAAAATGTTTAATGGAGTCGCATGATATATGAACTGACCTCCCGCGTGCTGGAAACACTTTTCTTGTGGGTTTTAAAATATTACAGTAGATGAGTTGCTAATTGATTGTAATGTGTACTTTAGTCTAATGCATCACTTACTTGACTAAAACTGTAGCAAACCACGTTTTTGTTCTCGAGCGACAGTGTCAGGTTTGTCAAGATGCTGGCTCTAATGAAAAATTCTTTCTTCCTTCTCTTTAAGCAGTTGCTATAGATAAGGCCTTTAATTCTCCAGGTAGGCCATGATCGCCTACTTAAACCCGTATATTGTCGCCATTATTATCATCTTCGTATCTAATTATCCTCTCTTGCAGTAGTTGTTATGTGACCCGTAAAGGTAAAGGTAAAGCAGTCCCGTTACAGGCCCGGAGGTGCCCAGAGGGTTCCAAAAAGTTAAGGTTCCCAAATTTCGTGACAACGGCACAGGATGGTGGTAGGTTTCCAGCCTTACGCACCGGCCGCCTTTACCCCCAGGAAATGCACCTGGTACTCATTTCTGTTAGAAGTTGAGTCAACCCCGGGGCCACAGTGCTTTCGGAAGAATTTTATGTGAATGAACAATCCACTGACACTAGCTGGGATCGAACCAGCGACCTTCCGATTTATAGCACAGCACCTTAACCACTGTGCCACCGTGGTCCCCGACCAGTAAAGGAGAATAAAGAATTCGCAGCTGATTATGAAAGATATTCTATTTTTAATAACGTTCTTCTATTTAAAATAAATCTCAATTTACATTAAATTTGTATCAAAACTAAGAGCGACAAGACATTGCAGTCTTATTCTATGTTCTGCTATTGGATAATGCTTAATCTTAGCTACTTGATATAGCGTCGATATATATGTATCGTACCAGTACTTGTGGTGTGCACTAAAGGAAATGCGTAATCGATTTTTGTCCAGGTAGCACGGTTGTGCAAGAACATTAAGATCACTGTACAGTACAGTTTTGTTTTGTTTTATAGACGGTGCGCTATGTAAAAGAGTATCGTTTCCATGCATAATGTTAAATAGCCATTATCTTACACAAATGATTGTCTTAAAGCCATTTAAAACGCTGCTTAATGGGCAGGAATCGCTTTCAGATTACGGCTCGCTTTTACGCAGCTTGGTTTCAAGAAGACTCAAGCGTGAGCGTGTTTTATGGTTTAGAAATTATCTAGTTTCCACAGCTCAGGTTTGTGGCTTGATTCTCTTTTGAATGTCTCTATAGAATATTAGAAGTTAAGACTTCCAAAATGGCGCTAGATATGTGTTAAGAATGACGGTGCACAGTCCACTGCCTTGACACGAAAACGACAGAAAATTATAAAGAGGGGGTTTTTACTGAACTTAGTTTAACGAGATACAAAGTTTTTTTTTTTCGTTATGTCCGTCGTAAAATAGTTTTATCTTGGGAACATTTCTGATAGCACAGCTGATCTTAATATTTTTCATTGTCACGTGTCCCTTAAGTGCTGTGTTAACTCCATAATAAATCAAAGAATAATCTGCCATATAAACTAATACACACACACACACACACAAACTAAACACGACTACAAATGTTTCTGCTGATTCTTAGCTAACACAAATTTTCAACGTAAATTATAATTATATATCTAATACGACAAACTGTGAAAATTATACTCTTTTTTATTTTTAAATTCTAGAAATCGGTCAAAGTTAAAAAACCTAAGGGATTTGACTGCTGTATGCTTACTGTGTATTTTGACTAATACAATTTTGCTGGATTTAACAGCAAGATTTGTAAACCTTGCAGCCATCACCAGTCATAAGCGTTTTAAAGCTTACATAAAAACACTTTCGGTGACTGTATGTGTTACGTCAGTTAACATGAGCTCGCACTGTATTTAAGTTGTCAATTTAACGCTTCCTTTGTTTTTGTTTTTACCTTTGTTTTCCGTCTTATATTAATATAAATTTTAGTAACTTTATTGCATTTTTATATTCTGTAACACGTCCTGTAATTAGATACCAACAAATGCTAATTCCTTTAATAATGGATCTATAATCTATAATTAGCAATTAATTTCCATAGCCAACATCAAACCCCTGCTAAGCACTTTGTAGTTTGTATCTTGCCTTGTAGGTTGATTTTACATCTTTCAGAGTTTAGAATTTTAAGCCTCTTAAGTTTCATATATCTAATACATACACATGTTTAAACGCCGGAACGCCTGTGACGGTGAACTACTATCAGATGAGGAAAGTTTGTTGGTATTTCCAATAGCAATATAGTGGAAACCCCAAAAAACTAAACTCGATGTATAGTTTTTCTCTACTGCCGGAATACGTATTACAGGCGTCTCTGGCCTTTTCGTTTTATTCGCTCTACTTTCCAATTAATCTCGTCTGGCCTCACAGAAATATTTCGAAACGTAGTCTTTTAATGTGTACAGACCGACTCTTAAAATCAGCTAATGATCTGTCACGTCAATGAATTTATGACTCAGTGGTGGTGAAAGAGAAAGTAATTTTCACTTCTTCTCACAGTATTATCACGACATAAGCAACAGCAAATTTTCGCTATGAGCTTCTCGATAAATTGGACTACATGTCTCTTTCATGCTGTTCTTGAAAGTACAAGAATGTGAAACTTATGTACATATTTACAGTGCTGCATGACTTAATTTCTGTTATAATGCATAGAGTTATATGTAATGAAATAGCCCGATGTATTTTGAAAAATGTGATAATCAGTATTAACTTCAAGAAATATTTATTAAATAAATCGAAATATATTAGTTATATTTAGTGTTAATAAACATTTTTTAACTTAAACAACATATTTGTGTATATGTATGTTCTGTGTGAGATGATTTATACAAGTAAACCAGGCAAGGAAAGAGGAGAATAATATGCAGTTTCCATCGTTAGGTGTGGGTTATGAGACTGTTCTCAGAGAAAATTTTTGTCAGTCACTGAGACGCCTGACCGCAGATCTGGAATGGATACGGTGAAGTAGATATTAACTAACGCTACAACTAGATTCAGCAGAACTGGTGATCACTGACAGCATCAAAAAGAGTGGTGTTTATTTCCAATATTATTTCACATTCATTTAGAACTGGCACTGAATACGTGTATACAACCCAGGAAAGCCTATGTCTATAAAAATTCACAATATGAAGAAGGTACGAGGCTATATTAAAATTAATATAGCAATATGCCTCGTACAAGGTAACACTTTAATGGGAAAGGACGGTGTTATGTGCGCTTGGGTAAGGGAAATGGAATTTATCTCATGTGGAAGAGTCATTTAAGAAGGTGACTCTTTTCTCTACTTGGGGTCAATAGTAACTAATACTGGAGCACGCACAAAATATTCAGAAGAGACTCACTGTCGCAAAACGTACAAAAGAAGCATCAGCCGAGATATGTAGAATATTAACATAACACAATAAGCCGTAAAAGTATGTTTCACAGCTCAGATGAACGTGTTGCGTTACATGGAGATGAAATGTGGTCGAAGTATGAAAAATTGAGCAGTGAAATAGCAGTAGTCGACTTTTATTTTTTAATAATAAATCCTTGTGTAATAGAAAATAGATAGAGGAAGAAACACTGTGGCAAGAGCTGGATGTTATTTCATCGGTGATAAAGAGAACAAACGCATGAACCTTTGACATAGAGAGATCGTATTGGACAAACGGAAGAAAGAAGTTTACTCAAAAATTTGTTGAACTGGTCACCGTAATGACGATGAAAGGGAAGAAATAGATGTAAGTGTAAAACACATGCTGAATCCGTTATGGAGTATTTAGGTTAGGAAGAGGGACACCGGGAACTGAAGACGACAGACCTATGCAGAGATAGAGCCAAGAACAAATTATAAGATATTTTTGAACCAAGCATGCTCTAACAAGTGCTTGATTAACTTCTTACGTACTGATGCAATAGTTACGAGTATTTAGGTAAATTGTGAGTATTTTAAAGATTTAATTTTGAATGATTTCCAATTCTGTGTAGAAGAGAACATGTTACTTCAGCCCTGTAATCGAATAAAGGGTTCGGGTTTCTGAAATAATTTTGTTAAAACATTGATGTCATCTTCTTAATAGTTTGATCTTCAAAAGAGAAGGTAGTTCGTGATATTAAGAAACAAAACCCGATACAGAGTAGATGATATGCTTCTCAACACAGTTTTGTGGTAGTATTTGTGAAACACCAGTCCTCAGTTCCTTGTCACATGAAGGGTTCAAAGGCATGCAAATTGCTGGCGTCTTCCTTAAATTTAAAATAAAGTCCTAATAGAAGCAAGTCCCTTTTCTGTGAAGTTTTTTTTTTCGAAAAATAAAAGGAAGAAAAGGATGAGTTTTAAATCAATTGGACAGGAAAGCGATTCATCACCACCAACTGATGTTTTCTTATGGAAACGAATTCTTTTTTCCTCCCATCCTTAATGCTATATTTTACTGATCCTCTCACTCTGTCAAATTGAAAACTGCTGACGAGAAAAGCCCCAACAAAATTGTGATCATTCAGCGGCTTTTAAGAAATTGAGAACACAGGAGTTGCTGTGGCCCTGAAGAAATGAAAAATATTCTTAAAAATACTACAGAATAGCAAAATTTGCCCTGTACATTTCTTCCTACTGTGTTTCGAAAGGCTGTTCTTGAGATGCAAAACGTTAGATTTATTTAAACATAAGACTACTTTCTCAAAGATTACTTTTCAGTATGTGCTTTCAAAAGGAGAAGAAACTGTTACAAAATCATGGTGATTTGATCGAAGATATATTTTTATCTCAAGGAAAGGAATTCATACTTTAACTTTGAGTGATGCAGGCTTTATAATTATTGAACTGGTTCAGTTAAACTTGTATCATTATTCATACTAACACAGAGGAAGAGAGAAAGGGTAATGTGTGTTTTAGCGACGCCGTCACGATCTGAGTTCATATAACGTAGGTGGTAGGTGAAAGAAATGTGAGTATGGGACAACTGTGGAATGGTACTGGAAAAGGAAAACCGAAGATCTCGGGAAACACCTGTCTCATTTTCACTTTGTCCACCACGAATCCCACATGGTGTGGCCTGGGACAGAACCCGGCTTCTGCAATACATTTGGCGTGTGTATGCATATATTGCAGCTTGAGCCTGATACTGTTATTCAAATTCAGACCAACAAATGCACACTGTTATAATAATATTACATTAACCATCAACTCCTATACGTACACGTTTCGGGCCTCACTAGCCCATCGTGTACATGCAGGCATTGGTAGTTATTGTAATAGTGTTATAACACTAGTTCATTGAAATTTTTCATAGACATAGAATCCTTCCGATCGCACTATGGCCCTGGGGTCGACTCAGCCTCTAACAGAAATGAGTACCAGGAGCATTTCCTGGGGGTAAAGTCGGCCGGTACGTAAGACTGACAACCTTACCACCATCCTGTGCCCTTGTCACTAAATCTGGGATCCTTAACTTCCTGGAGCCCTCTGGACACATTGGGCCTGTAATGGGACTGCTTTACTTTTACCTTTACCTTTACCTTATAATAACACTATTATAACTCAGTACATTTGTTGGCCTGTATTGTGTTGACTGAATTATAATGCATGGATTTGAATATGTAAAATCTTGGAATTTTTTTGTAACTGAGATTATGAAAATTATTGTGTGTAATGTAAGTTGCTAATAAGAATTCAGCACCTTGTGGAATCTTTCCTACTATACATATATTTATTTGACTGAAATAAGCCGTGTCCACTTTACAGACTACAGTACCAGTTCCTTTCACCGTTTCATGGGACTGGGATCTTTGTTTAAAGAAATGTAAAATTGCAGAGAAATATTTTCTTCTGATTTATAGTGAATTTGTTGGAGACATAACAGGCACAGGATATCGATTCGTATTTACTCGTACAAACAAAAAATTTCTTCTTAGTTTTCAGAAAACAAAGCAACGAATCAAGAATCCAATTTTTGCACTAATATACCCAGGCCATCGAAGTGGACTAATATTAAAATTCACGTGTCTTATAGGAGGAATGCGAGAAGGAATTGGGCTAATATTATTTTTCCCATAGTGCAATTGTATTATTGGATCTTCTGAACACGATATCGAAACTGCGAATTCCATACAAGGAACGGAATTTATTGGCTGTCTGATCAGCTCTCAGCTTCTCAAGAATAAATATTCTACAGGTAATTTGTTATTTCACAGTAAAAATCAACACTAACCAACTTTCGTTACATTTGAATCATCAAATATAAACACAAGCTTGTCAATGTTTAGCGTAACATGCTGAATGCCTTTGTTCAACTGTATACTTACGTCTCTTATTAGCTTTTAAAGATATGTACGTAATATGTGTAGGCTTATCGCCACGTATGGCATTATAAAAATCCAAATTTTACCCACACAAATTACACGTGTTTCATAACATTCCTACTATAAACTGTAATTATTTCCCTAAAAACACTGACCGATTCGTCTTTTCAATGAAAGCACACTGTTTTTTGTGTGAAATACGTAGCAAATCTTTATATATATATTGACATTACTTTTGTCTTCAAAGTGACATGTTCTGCTAACACTACATTGATATTTATTCGCATATATTTGTACTTGACTGTCACTGAGTGTTTGATATTAAATTGACGTAATTTTTCTACCTGGTGTTTATTGTAATCCCAAGATTTAACACTGCAGAATTTGACCTCCTATTCTTCTATGAACCACCCCTCCCCTTTACGTCACTCTATTGCACACTGTGACGAATAAGCTCAAATATTTTCATGTAATGAAAACCACCTTGATGCACTGTTTATCCTCAGTTTATTTCTTCAATGAACCTCTACCTGTTTCGGGCATATTTGTAGCCCATCATCAGGGGTTATACTGTGTATACACAATTGGTACATTCTGTGCTTTTTAGTTGACTGTCTCTTGTCTCGACTCGGACAACAGAGAGCCAACTAAAAAGCGTAATAGTACCAATTGTTGTGTATATATACAGTATACCTCATGATGATGGGCTAAAAATATGTCCGAAGCATGTAGAGGTTGATTGACAAAATAAACTGAGGATAAACAGTGCATCAAGTTGGTTTTCATTACACAGACGTATCGAGATGCACGGTCAGCAAAACATAAAACTCAAATATTTTCCTACGTACTCTGTCTGGTGCTCGCTGTAGGTACTTGTACATTCTGTTCTAAATTTGATTATATTGTAGAAAGCAGTTTACGTTTTATGCATGAGTTTCTGTGACTGTTATTATTAGCCAAGAGCCGCAGGGTTGTGAAACATTTGCAGATAGGTTAGTAATATTTTATTTTTCACAAAAATCATTGGAATTATATCCGTACATGTGCTATTTTTGTTAGTGTTTTCCCACTCACATCAGATCGTAACAAGCTTCAGCGATTTTCCCCAAGATCGGTGTATATATATATATCGTGTTACTGGATGTCACATGCGGCTGTAAATTTTATTTGATACTATAAATGAATTACGTGAAAATGTTACACGTGAGAATTGTACGCAGGAAGGAACTTTGTACGTGTTCGGTTTAGGGTTAAGTGTTTTAATGTGTGGGTTGTTACCACTGTTGTTTTTGTTGTTGCTGTTGTTGTTGATGGAATTAAAATATGCAACAGGAAGTTGACCACACAAACAAAACATGTATTTTTAATGTCAGTTTCCTGTAAATATTGCAAGCCAGTCATACAAAATGTGGTGTGTGTGTGTTGTGCATTAATTTGTGACATTGGTGATGTTCCATGCAGGCCTACGCTAAATGCACTATGTGCACTGCCGCTGTAAACATAACTAAATATTTCTGAATGTTTCTTTTTCATATTTCCTTTATATATTGTTGCCTTTTTGCCTTTAGCAATGTGACTGTATTTTTTCACTGAAATATTTGTTTTGCTATTCGCTGTCAGTTTATGTTCCTGTCCAAACCAGATTTATACAACTGAATTTAAAACACGGCCCTGGATTAGGTTTATATTGGGGAATTTTATATGAACTCTACAGCATGACGCATTATCAGTCTATAAATATTTACGTAGATGTCAACGTCCAATTGAGAAGACTTGCAGGCTGACCAGACAAATCAAATTCAAATAACAAAAGATCTACACATTTCATACCATTTTTGCAAAACAGGGATAACTCAAATCAAATCCATTGAATGAAAACACCAATTAAACGGTGTTTCAAACGCAGTGTTACTGTTTTCTGTTACCGTACGTACTTCAGTAATATCGCAATTAAAACAAGCGAAAAAGGAAAATTTCACCCTATGACCTGCAATGAAGGCACAGGAGAGGGAGTAGAGGAATAGCTGTGCACTTTCTTTAACCTCGACGCTAGAGGAGGTGGTTGGGTAAGGTCATGCCCCAGTTGCTTTATTTCCGGGAATGACAAGGTACCCATTGTGTAGGAGGCTGGGTGGGCGATAGGGCCGGTTTGGACGGGAGCGAAAAAGCTCACCTCCACGTGGATTCGATCCCGAACCATCCAGCTGAAAAACGCAACCTTTCATTCGACCTTATCTATGACCTTCAAATGAAACATCATCAAATGAAGTCATATACAGCTACATTAAACTCGCACAATCAGTTTGCTGTTGCACCGGACTGGGCACCGCAACATATATTTGACATCCTCCTGATGTGGTATGTACAAACAACCATCGTATTAACTACTTGCAATAATCAATCAAATACTTATAATTATATTTAGTACTATTATTATGTATGATTGTAATTATATTTATTATTTACTATTATTTTATATTAATTCCAGAACCAATGAAAAAGTTCTGAAAATATGCTCTCCGCATCTTATGGACCAATTCTGCAATACTACAAACGAATTTTGTAATATCTGCTGACATTTTATGCACATATTTTCATCTATTCAATAACCTACCTAAGTTTTTATATAGGCTTTATTGATGTTCATTGTCTCCCTGAAGATGATCAGATTAGATAGAAACGTGTAGGAGTTATTAGAAATTGTGTATAAAAACATAATTTTAACATTAGTGTGTTTGTCGGTTTGATTGTGAAAGTTGAGCTCTTTGTGCAGTGTGTCTGGAATTACAAATGTGTTGACAAGACGAAGCTATGTAGTTGTATCGGAAAAATTCCACGTACATTCGATCCCTATTTAAGTAACCCGTTCGACAGGGTAGCATATACGTAGCCACTTGCCCCACCAATCGCGACGTTCTAGACAGGACTCATCAGTAATTATTAGCGAAGTTACTGCAATATCCTTGTGCAGGAGTCTCTGTAATATTGCCATCTGTCGAAGAACAGTACGCAGTCTGAAAAAAACCCTCAACAAGTTCCAACCCATGGTCTGGCGCTTAAGGAAGAGGAGGTGATGGCGACATTTAAATACCACCGGTATTCTGTTACGCGTCTTGTTGGCCTTGAAATAAATGCAAAAGTAACATAGGCCTTCTGATAGGAAAGTACTTTTGTCATACGAAAACAAATGAGCGTTTTAACTCTTCTGAAAACTTTCATTCTAGCTGCGAATGTTGCATTTACATCCAGTTGCTTTAATGTCTTATCTTCCTATCTCCGCAGCAGAGTAGTTTCTCCATTGCTTTAAATCAGTATCTTGCCCTTGTATTCATTCTAAGCCCTTGGCAGCGTCACGGTCAGTATGATGATATCTGTCAACCTTTCTGTTCACAATTTTATCGCATTTAACTTTTTTCAAAAATATAAAAAAAATTATAGTTCTACAGGATATCAATTTTGGGGATCATTCAGTATTCACACTGAGTCTTGTGAATTCATTGATGGTTCGTATCGTAGCTCAGGCTTTTCGCCGCGGAGGCCCAGTTTCCATCCCAAGCAGTCTGCATCGTATTTGTGGTGAGCGGAGTGACAAAGGAACAGTTTTATTCCAGAATACTACCGCTTTCCCATGTAAGTATCATTCTTTCAATACTCCATTACCATTCACTCGACTCTCCCCTACACTACATAATCTTTGGCAATGAGTGCATCTTTCAAAAGCACGTGTAAAAATCCCCCCCCCCCGCGATAGACTAAACATTTCTCAGACTATTTATAATTCATTCCTGCTCTTTATTTTAAATACCGCTCACAACAGTTGACAGTTGATTTCAGGCTTCCTCCGCTGTGTTTCCTACTACCACACAACACTGTGTAAAGTCCGAGAAGAGCGAATATTTCAATTTTCAGTTAACCGTTGTGTTACACGGTTGTAGAAGAAATAACCATTAATCATGAAATAATAATATGTTCATAATAATTATGTAATGTAAACAAATGATGCTGTATACAGTGAATCCATATTGCGTTTCCAGAGCTAGATAATAGTTTCTGTATGCATAACTCACGTTTCGCTTTGTGTAGATTTATTATTGCAGTTTGTGAGCATGTTTCTTGTTAGCAGCATTCGGTTAAAAGTTTCTAATGATGGTAATAGTAATGCGGAACTCGGCTATGAACTTCAGTGATAGCCGCATTCAGGGTCTTATTAAGAGTACCCATCATACTTGAAAGCAAACAGGACAACCTGCCGAGCAGGTTACAAAAGAGAGTGTAAAAATAATTTGAAAGTACCTCTGATTTGTTAACTGAGGATTCCACAGTGAGCAGTGATCTTAAAGCTGAACATGTCTTTAGAATTAGAAGAACCATTCCTCTTGTCACGTCAGTACGTGCCTCGTGTATTAAAGAGAAGACTTATGCTTGAAGTGGAAAGTGAATCTGTCAAATATCTGGTACCGTTTGGTTCAAATGTAAGTAACAAAAATAATATTCTCCACAACGATTTAAGTGTATGCGTTAAACTATTTCCTTCTTCGTTTCAGGGATAAACCGGGGAAAGTTTTCCCGTTCAACGTAACAGTGTGAAGTGGAAAATGCATTTCTCTCTTTGAAATGTGAAAGGAAAGTATTTCTTCTTACTGGGGTGAAGTGTGAATTGGAAGAAGATTCTTTATTATACAGTTGAATTGTCAGCTGGAATAAACCTATATTCGGGTCTGGTTTGCTTGAAGTATGTAACAATCTCTACGAACTAAACGACAAGTATTTTCTCATTCGCCTACACCAACAGTTGAAACACCCTTAACCCTTATCCTGCTAACGTGGAGAATATGGTGAGCTCCTATTAACGCCAGCAAATTGCAGATGGGATTTAACTCGGTGTTTAAAGGGTTAAATTTGTACTGTTAAAAAATACCTAGTTTCAAACGTTAATAAAAAATAAATTTTATGGAAACACCTGCAAAAGCAGAGTTGCTGCTGCAAGACAAACCAGCGTGGTAGATCATTATAATGAGTGCAGTATCCATAGTACAAATCAGTGTCAGTTACTGTTCGACAAAATTTTGGCGCAGGAAAAACCAAGGCTGAATTTGATTTATAGAAATCTCATTTTTTAAAAGCGAAACAATGAAAGCGAATATTGGCTGTTTGTCAATAGAATGCGCTGACAGCAGCGACACTGATATGAAAAGTTACCTTGTCTCATTGCTTAAATTGAGGCTTTGAAATTGACGACAGGTTTGAATTCCAAAACAGAATTTTTTTAAGACCGTGATTTGTAGAAGCTTAACACTTTAAATACTAAAATTAACCTAAATTTTATTTAAAAGTTCAGTTCGTACCGCATATTAAACATTTATCATCTGATTACAAAAACCCGTCTGTTAGTGTTTTATGAGGAAAGAAAGGCCGGTTTCTTTTCTGACAGCCATAGAAAATATATAAATACATTTTGTGGGTGGAACGTAGGCTAGATAGTTGATAAACTTTATGGCAGACAAAATAACCACTAGCCTCTAAAGGTCTAAATTATCAAATAAGTGCAGAGAATAACTCAGCGAAAAAGACAGAAGTAGTTTATTAAACCATGAAATAACGTGGAATCTCAACTTAATGGAACAAGGTAATTTTATTGATGTATTCTTAGCTTGACATAGAATACGCCAATAAAATTACCTTGTTGCATCAAGTTGGCATTCCACACTATTTCATGAGGAAGATGCACGGTCAAAGAACCCTCAAGTTTATTTAACCCGTTTTATGAACCTTCTGTATAGGGTGGGAGTCAGCGTCTCTGCGATCATGTAGAATAACCGGAGAAACAAATCGAAAAATTTCGATCTGAAAAGAGAGGAAAACGACGAAGCTATTAAAAAAAAAGAGCTCTGTGAAAACACGTGTAATGGAAAAGAGAGTTCGTCAAACCGCGTGTTTCAAAACGCACTATGTGTATGGGACTGTTGTATAAAGGAGGCAAGTCTTAGGCGGTAACTGAGGACCCCTGGACCTTACAGGGAAGTGTGGTTGACACAAAAGTCTTTTACCTGAAGAAAAATAAGGTGTCTTCAGTCACCTGAATATATTTCCATTGTATGAAAGTCAATAATCCACCAGCAAGAGTTACATTTTTTCTGCAAATTTGACGGATTCAAAAATATTTGTTTTATTCGAAATGCGATGCAGTGAAAATAACTAAAATTCAAGTGTCGTAGCTTGTAGAAATGATTTCGGTGACAAGTACTTTTTTATTTCACAAACCAAAAAAAACACTTGTGACAACAGCAATAAATGCAAGTCCACTGTTCAAAATGACACTGATGAAGAATAAAATACCAAAGATCACTGCGAATTTAAAATTTGTGTCAAATGAGATGGAACGTCTAATGCTGAATGAAACATAATAAAGAAGAAAAAATTCCAGTTTCTCATACATAAGGTGCCACATCCAGAAACAAGTGCAGGTGTCATTTTTTGGAAACAATATATATTTTTGTAGGTGATATTTATGTGAATTTTTGTAGGTGATGTAGGTGATATTTATGTAAATTTTTGTGGGTGATTTAGGTGATATTTTTGTAAATTTTTATAGGTGATGTAGGTGATATTTATGTAAATTTTTGTAGGTGATGTAGGTGATATTTATATAAAATTTGTAGGTGATGTAGGTGATATTTATGTAAATTTTTGTAGGTGATTTAGGTGATATTTATGTAACTTTTGTAGGCGATGTAGGTGATATTTGTGTAAATTTAACTTACAACGTAGAGGAGCTACTTTATACTGAAGGGTGCTGAGGACAGAAGCGAAATATTGACGTTGCAGTACGGGTTTTTCACTTTCTTGTTGTGGATATTGCAGGGAAAATATGGTGAAGCTAGGAGAAATGAACCAAAAAGGCTGCAGCCTGGTAATTCTCTTATAAAAACAGATAAAATTCAAGCGTAAATTAAACAATAGAATAAAGCCTGTACAAAACTTGAGCTGCCAAAAGATGGGCTGATCTTGTATGACAAGGACTCATATAAATCTTGTGGAAATGAAACAAAGCCATTTTGTAAATTCGAGCACTGTTCGCTGGAAGTTACTTTCATAGGATATCAAAAGGGAGTACATTGACTAATCCTTCAAAGGCTTAGAGTTCTAGAAACTAACCTGGTGGAATATGTTTTGCAATTTTTCGTGTAATGAGAAAAGCAAATTTTAAAATATTTGATTTTACTTAATGCAGGGCTGTTTGAGGTAACTTAATATCTCGTTCCCATCACTTTACTCACATTACTGACTTACCTGCCAAAACAGTGACAGACCTAAAGTCACGTCTCCATTATGTCTACCAACGTAGAGTAGGAAATCCTGAAGTGTATTTTGTACTGTCAGATGTTAACGAAAGAGGCGATGAAAAATTGTATTAATATATGTAGCAAATATTTTCATTTTCTAAAATTACTTTACAAGTTATTTCATTACCTGGAATTCCATTTTGGTTAGTTAATTGCATTTTCTAAACTTTGCTGTTACGTTGGCTTTTTAATTCATTTTTCCTATGAGTTTGATCTGTTTTCGTGATACCTACACTACAAACGAAGAGTAAAAATTTAAACGAACTTTCTAATATTACTGAAATATGACAAAACTAAAACTCTATTGTTCCATAAACTTTCGGCTTTTTATCTTTGAAGCAAGCCGTGTCACTGTAATGGGTGGGTTAATCAGGGCTGTAAAATTAAAGCCATTTCTTGAAAATTTATATGAAAAATAGGCTAATATAACCATGAGTTTAATCTTGAAGGGACGCTCATAAATACGCATTGATTATCCACTGGAAATTTTAAAAAATACTCTGTTTTGTCAGAACTTTGTACCAGTTTTCCAATGTTATTTATCATACTCCTTTGTGAATAGGTCCATTACTGATTGGAACCAGCTACCTGAAGGTGCTGTAGGGATTTCCCACGTTAAAACGGATATTTTCAAAACGAGGGTTAGGAAAGTGAAAACCAGTGAGTGGAAGTGAAGGTGATAAAAAGTAAAAATTGAAGGGAAGTGAGTTGTAGATACGAATAGCAAAGTAATGTGAATTGAGAGACTGATAGGATAAGTGAAACAAAATAAAAAATAAAAAGTGAAGTGAGGTGAAATGTTGAGAGGTTCTTTAGAGCAGTGAAGGGGTTCATTATTTTGGAAATAAGTTTGGAAATGGGTGAACAGTCCTGTGTCTAGTTTAGCGTTGTGAGGTGGAATAGAACGGTAGGAAATGTAAATGGGTTAAGCCAAATGAGAGGGTAGTGAAGTGTAAATGAGAGGATGTGAAGTGTCGATAAGTGTAGTGAAGTGTAGTTGTGTGTAGTGTGGTGAAGTGTAGCGAAGTGTTGCATTGTAGTGATGGTCTTAGAAATAAAGTGTGTGACATTATTAGTAGACATATGGACAATATGAATTTGCTGCTTATATGTATTTTGCTATTATCACATTCTTTCATATTCTTTACGTTCTATTTTTTATCAATGTATATGTGGTTGTATTCCTGTTTGATACTGCAATTTATGTATTTTTATTGTTATGTCTATGTATTCTTATTGTGTGTTTATGTATGTTAATTGTGCCAGCTGGCACTCTTCGGCTACCCTGATTGAGGTTTTTCCGTGCTTTTTCGTCGGTTGTAAGGCAAATGCCAGGATATGACAGTCAAAGAGGGGGCACGGCCCGCACTCTTCCAAAACATTTTGTGTTGTTCTATGTGCTGTTTTTTTGTCGTTCTGTGTATTGTGTGTGTGTGTGTGTGTGTGTGTGTGTGTGTGTGTAAATGTGTACTGTGCTACTGCCACCGGGTGGCAATCCAATTGCAGTTTAACAAATATATCATATCAAATCTTATCATAAGCAAATGATTTTGGGATTGGCCGTTTTTGTTCCAAGGCCCAAAAATGTGTCCTGCGATTAGTTCTTGAGCCATTCCTTTGATGTACAAAAAGACCCACATTTTTAATGTGCTCACAGAGAATTCTGTGGTTCTTTGGCAGAATGTATCCATTTCATTATTGGACTTAATAACACGGAAGTGAGAGTTTTGTCGTGCTTTGTTAACAGATAATTTGCTGGCGGTGCAGACAATTCGCACACACAAAAATTAGTGAAAAATGCCACAGGTATCCGCTGCCATGGAACATTTAAGCGTCACTGGCCTGTATTATGGTAGGCGCCACATGCATGTCGATAATTGCATAAAGTGTAGTCACATAGATATCACATATGACCATGAATACCGTACAAAGTTTTAATTTGACGATATTCTTCTTTGTTATCAAACAATACTACGAAGTAAAAGATCAAATTTCCTATGTAATGTACTTATATGTTATATTCGTAGTGTTAGGAGGAAATAATCATTTTGAGAAGACAATGAATCTGTTGATTTCTATGAATATTTTAAGCATGGGTCTTCAGCTTGTTATATTACATAATTCTTCTGTCCTGACTATGATGGCAGTAGGTTTCTTTTAATTCTTATTCTTCTTGACTCAACAATCCGATGTATGTACTGTAATAATATAATACTTATATGATTTAAAATATGCATAATATATAATATACAACCAGCGAATTTTCGTTATAATATGACTAGAAATCTACTTGGCTAGACCGAATATTTTTTTTTCTCTCCTGGCCGAGAGCCATTGTACAATACAATGTGTCTACCTCAAATTTCGATACACCGAGACCATCCGACTCAGAATTTCTGTCTGCTGATAGCCTGTTTTTATAAACTAACCATGTCAGAAGAAATTTCTATCAAATAAAAATGACACACATTACGAAGAAGCTCCCTTAAGGTATTTAAAGGAACTTCAGCAGATATTCTTTTAGTTATTCAGAAAATCTGTGTATAATTTCTTAATAGCTTTGACTGGGGAACTCTTTTAAACGCAGAACGAACTCGCCTCTAAGAATATTCTTTTATTGGTACCTTAAGTTATTTATTGCATAATCTGCTGGACGAGGTAAGTGACATACCGAACTCGTAATAGTCACACAGATGCGCACGTAATGCACCATAATTAGTTCGTATTTATGCTTTGACTGACAATACACAATCATAATCCCTGTCAAGGGACTGTGGGACTACGTCAGGAACAGAATCTGTAGTTCCTTTGGTCTTGTTAGGGGATTCCCACGTCAGGGTAATTCGGATTTCTTTCCAACTATTTTTTATCCTGTTTTGGCGAATATGTCGTAGCTGTTCCCGAAAATTTGGTGTCAGGTCATTCCGATCAGATACTGAAATTGAATTAATTATTTTTATTTTTCTCATCTTTCTCAGACAAATGCGCAAATGTAAGTGACATGACGCATTGTTTATCGCCATGCAGTTCGTGAGTGTACATTCTACCAGCATAACATGCTGTGGTATTTACCTCAGATACAGGAAGGTAGCCTGGTAAATACCTCGGTGTCGTGAAGGGCACAATTACAGAGCTTCTTTACTTCAAGGCATGGGTCTTTTGTACAACCTTTTTTTAAGTCACTTTTCTTAGGAACATGGTTGTGTGCATTGTCCGCAAATGCCTTTAGTTAAAATACATTACAACACTTTGGATTGCACGCTGAAATCCAGGTTGTAAATTTGTTTAAATTGAGGTTCGCAGTAGGGTCATTATTTCGAAATACTAACCATTTCATTCTTCCGAAATATGTGTAGGGTTATCCATTTAAATTTACAAACAGGATATGTTCAAATGTTAATCTGTCAGGTGGATGCTTATACTATTGCATATTCCACATCAGAAAATTCAGGTAAATTGTGGATTTAACGTGATATAAGATTTATGGAGATATGAGATGTGAAGATCCTTAATTTATAGTAGCCAATTTTATTTGTTGGCTTATGGTATATTTGTGCATTGAATTTAACTTATTTAACTGCTTTAAATCACGTGTGTCGAAAGAATATACATCTCATTTTATCACTTTCGCACTAAGAGACTGTAATCTCATTTTGAATTTAAAATATTTTTTGTTAGTGCCTAAGAAAATACATTTGATGGATATTCCATTGCGGCGTACATAGAGATTGTAAATGCGTTTTTGCGGCCCTGAATCGACGCTCATAAATGAAATAATGAAATTAAGCCCCTATGTGCAATACTTGTCGAAGATAAATACTGCGCACAGACAAGCATATGAACAATGAATTCATATTTAATCAGAAGCCTTTCAACGAATGTTAGGCATTAGAAAAATGCATAATAACAAAAGCATGTGTCATACAGTTCGCTGAAGATTTACTGAAAGTATTTTTCGACCCGAGAAACTAAAAATTATATTCCTACATAAATGAAAATAGGAATTCATTGATCCAGTATGACAGGAAGTAAAACTCTTTCAGGAAATGTTAAAGATATTGGACCATAAATAAGGGTTTTGGAAAAAAAAATTTTTTAAGAGGCATATTTTATAATAAGAGAGTACTTTTGTCTAGAAACGCTTACCTTTCATTAATCTCGTAAAAACATCTGGTAGAGTAAATCGGAATGAATTATAGGAAATAATATAACATAAACAGCCCAATAGATGCAACAATAATAATAAAATTATTTTTATTGTTGCATCTAGTTGGCTGTTTATGTTATTGTATCGATGATGCACGGTCACACAAACATAAAATTTATGGGAAATAATGAGTCCCTCATTACGTAGCATACGATGCACACCTAGCCAACTGCTCTCTCTGCAACACATTCCTACACAACATGACATGCTGCCACAACACCTTGTTTGCAAAAACGAATCAAATTTTGAATATTGTAATATAACTTTAGCAAGGAACAACAATGATCCCTGATGATGATCTGACAAGATCGAAACATGTCGGAGTGATTTTAAGTGTTTTATGTGAAAGTTATGTAAGTGCAGTTTTTGGTTAATAATAGAAGTGATTCTACAAAAATGCACGGTGCAACAATAAGATTTGTTGACAGTCGTTTGGGACATCTGTAACTCTGCACTTGTTCCGCCGATGGCCTTGTTGGAATTCCGCACGTAAACCTGCCACACACGATGCACATCTTCATTCGAAAGCCTAAGCTGTCGAGACTTCACATTAGCAGTCTATCTAAATTGCTCTACCATCCCATAATTCCCTTCTTATCACGTGGCCTCACACGATCTTCGCGCCTAAATTCACGATTAACTCAAAGAGTGGATTCAAATTTTTAACTTTTCACCGTGCATAGTGTTTCAACTTTGCTTTTTATTTACCAATATAAGTACAATTTTCTAAAATACAATGTAAAACCTCAATTGGTTAAAACATTAAAATTACATTAAGGGCTCCGACATGTTTCGGTTTTTTCTTTAAACCATCATCAGGGAGCTACTTTTTCACACTAAAGTTACTTATATGCTGTACTGTTATGTT
>Ga0123354_10002441_pt1 | contig 24561 bp, 15 predicted proteins | sample TergutLab28metaG_2_FD_97872 | JGI IMG/M metagenome (GOLD analysis project Ga0123354, IMG submission 97872) | Labiotermes labralis P4 segment gut microbial communities from Petit-Saut dam, French Guiana - Lab288 P4 | ecosystem: Host-associated > Arthropoda: Insects > Digestive system > Gut ... | reverse complement strand
GCACGGCACGGCACCATACACACGACCTACGCAGCGGCTCTCAAGACCACCACCCATCAAAAAACTCGGTGCAGAAATCCATATGCTGCAACTCAACATCTAATGCTCCTGATGATGGGCGTATGTACCCGAAATATGTCGAACTAAGAACACATCAATAAAATGACCTAGTTGCATCAAGTTGGCATTCCACGTTACTTCAGTCGGTGTAGATGTATATGCACCGAGAACGCATCCCACTACCTTACATTTATTCCTATGTGAAAAGTATACACGAATTACGGTAGTTTTGAATTATGCGAGGTTTTTCAATAATACATCCTTATGTAACCGCCCCTATTCCACGTAGTGCAAGTCTTTCCAGACTCTACTGACACTTACCAATATATTAAGAACTAAGTATGCCACGTGACCTTAGTAACAAGATTTACCCACAACTTATCTAGCCAATCTGTTCTACCCTTCGTCTACCCACCTTATCTTCTTGACGTTCTGTTCTGTAGACCCACATTCTCAGAGCTCGTCATTTGTCTCCAGATGTCTATTATATTTACCAACAGCTGAGTTTCCTGAACCAAACAACAACAAAAATAATCTACAAAACTCCGACGTGCAGTTTCTTGAAAGAGAAACCCCTATGAAATCAAGTTCTTCAGTTCCGCCTTGCAGCCAGCAAGCACAGAACTACACATTTAAAAGTTAATTGAACTATCGAATATTACACGAATGAAGAGGCACAAATGGCTGATGTGAAGGAGAAGAAAGTAGTCTGTAGATAGACGGGGGCCAATGTGTACTATCTCCTTACACAGGGAAAGAGAACGCACATTTTGTAGCCAGATGTGGGTGACAGTTTGACTTTCAGACGTAGTAATACACGGTGTGGAAAAGGGGGACAAGTGTCTTCACAACAGATCGAACCATATGTCTACAGAAAAGGGATTCAACAAACTTAATGGATTTGTTATGTTTCTCTTTCCTCTTTGCGTGCTGTAACACTTTGCATAACCCCGGAAGACCTAGGCCTTCTCCCCTGTACTACACACACAGATCTAAGGGGCTCGATCCTTCATTGAAATTTTCTATTCTACGAATTTACTTTCCACCCTGTTCCTGCATGGTGTGTGCAGGTGAACACAGTGTGATGAATGTCATTTATCAGTTGCGTCGAATTACATGAGCTCCGCGAATAAATAGGGATGCGAAAATTGGTTGTAAACAGGGACGATGCAAAGCATATGTGCCAGCAAGAAGAAGAAGAAGAAGAAGAAGAAAGACCGTCGGTCGCAACTTTAGCGGCCGAACCATGTAGTACGTTTCAGACAGGGAATTTTTGTGTGCGCTGAATTTGTGATGGGCGTGCTTTCTCCTTCTTTTGTCGGTGTTGTGTTCACTGAGGATTGTTCTTACCGAAGTTTGTTTGTGCGAAGTGTGAAAATTACCACCCCAGTGATATTACATGCACAGTTTTTATACAAATAAATGTATTCCGCGAGGTCAACTTTATACAATTATGCGTGTTGATCCAAAAGCAAGAGCTGCGAGCAAAGTAGCTGCCTCAGTCGGTTGGCCTGGTTGGGCGTCGTCATTTCAGGAAGAAATAGGAACGTGCAGACAGTCTATTTAGGGAGGGGTAGATGACAGAAATTGGGCCGGGTAGCTCAGTCGGTATAGCGACTGACTAAGGGCTGGAGGGTCCGGGATCGAAGTCCGGTGGGGACGAGATTTTCCGCCCGTCCATACCAGCCCTGGGGCCCACCCAGCCTCCTGTAAAATGAGTACCGGGTCTTTCCCGAGGTAGAGGCTGTCGGATCATGGGCTGACACCCCACCCCATTTAGTTCCGAGGTCCTAGAAAGAGTAGAGCTATACCTCTATTCACCCTAAGGGCCTTCGTGGCCTGTAAAAAGGGTGAAACAGAAAACAAAGAAAAAATATCAACGCCTATAGGCCACTGGGCTTGTATCCAGCGTTTTAGGTCTATAGTTATATTCAAATTTCTAAAGCAGGGTTTCTGGACTGGATGGTCGCAACACAGATTTGGATCGCGTAGCTATTATGAGTGGGTCACGAGATATGGATTGGCATGATGATTTTACAACATATAATACATATGTGTTTTCTTCACTTAATTAGATCATTCACACCTCACATCTATTATACAACTTCTTGGTTTTTATCGTACGCCTATCTTTATTTAGGGACCATGTTGCCGCAAGACAAACTATTGGCGTAACCCGAGTTGCGGTTCACGAAGTTTGGGAAACACAGTACTAGAGCAGGTGTTCCATTCCGCGGCCCGCGGGCATTATTTGTAAAATGTAAATGTACTATAAAATTTCCACAATAATTGAGGCAGGTCGGTGTACCATTCATTGTTATTTGTCCAAGTGCTGCCCGCGAACCAGCTCACAACAAGGGGCGTGATTCTTTGCCATGAAAATTTGGAAGACCCGCACTTCAAAAAGTAATGGCATTAATGAAATAACTTTAAATGGCAACTTGATGCAGCAAGGTAATTTTATTTATGTATTCATAGCTCGACGTGTTTCGGGAACACACGCCCATCATCAGGAGCATTGGATGTTGGGTTGCAGCATACGGTTTTCTGAACCGAGTTTTTGGATGGGTGGTGGTCTTAAGAGCAGCTGCGTGGGTCGTGTGTACAGTGCGGATGGTGCGGTGTGTGTCTGTAGCCTTACTTATCCATCATGCAAAGCACATACGCTGTATCGTCATCTATGGCCTGTCCGTCTCTCCCATATTTTCCCACATTATCACATTAATGGCACGATTTTAGGGAAAAAATATTATTGAACATGGAAGGTGTGTGTTTTGATTTTCTCTACTAATTTTGACTAACACATTTCTCATTTTAAGAATAATTAGCGAGATTCTTCCATAGAGATACATTGGTATTCATGTAAAAGACCCATTATTCTGGTCATATTTTAATGGAACTTGAAATTTCTTGACAGATTTTCGAAAAATACCCGCATACGAAATTTAATAAAAATCTGTCCAATGGGAGCGGAGTTGTTCCACACGGAAGGATAGATCTAACGAAACTCTTTCCGCGATTTTGCGGACGCCACTAAAAACTTCTGTTGGATGATTTTATAAAAATTATCTTACCGCAAGCTGACGTACCCCAGAACTAGCGAAGCTGCAGGGTTTTCAAATTACGACGCTCCCAACATCCTTGTAAAAGCGACCCGGCCTATGACTGGTTCAGCGCATCCGTCAACCTTAAGCAGCCTCATACAATAAAACCCTGTAGTTTCAACACGTAAGCTTCTACGATCCGGTAGACGGGTTGGCATCCTCTGGAAGCAAACAAGCATTTCTCTTCGCATAGATCCGAGCCTCAGGAGAGCTATATTGAATGTCTATAAGAACTCAGATGGGCGGTAAATAAGATTTCTGATAGCGGGCTATTAATGGAATTTAACATGTTACATTTAATATTTGAACTACGCAGAGTTTCTCTTTAGCAGAACAAAAACTCGTCAGAAATGTTAGCTCGAATTGGGTCGTATAAAATACATCACTAATATCCCATTACCTTTAAGATTACAGATGCCTACATTTCCAATTTTCCTCGAGTCATGAGTTAACAAAAAGGTTACTACAACCATAGATCTATTGTCTATAGCAAAATGGTGCAAATGGGTCCCTCATTCCATATCCTCCCTCACTATGACTCCCTCATTCCCCTCTTCTCACCGCCTACCCTTCTGCCCCTTAGAAATTGATGGAATAGTCCAGAACATATTACATATTCAATTTGTTGACTAACAGCCATATAGTACAGGCGGTATAGGGACTAGGCTATAGACTGCAGAATGTGGATTCATTTCCCGACAAGGGCAAAGCTGTTTCCTTTCTCTGCCTTCACAATGTCAACTCTGATACTTGGCCGGTCCCATATTTAACTGGTGACGGGAATATTTTAGGGGATAAAATGACCGGGACGTGAAACTGGCCACTCATATCGATCTAGCGTCGAGGTAAGGAATGCTTGGAGCTATACATGTACCTATTCTGTCTCCACGTCTTTCAACAGAGTGGTGCTTGCCTAAGTACCGGGAACTTCACCTGTTACTTGATCTCTTCATCCGTAGCCCGTACAAAGGCACGGGCGAAATGAAGCGAATTGTAAGAGTACATGTTTTTGAGAGCTTGATAGCTATCAGGTACCTTGACCAGCTCCCAGAATAACAACACAAACCTATCATATCAGTATTTAGCTCTGTTGGATGTGTACAAGGAATTCAGTTAAATGCTGGCTACGCTCTGACGGCTATCTTAACAGGGACAGCTGAAGTCACAGACCACCAGGCTTATCCATGCGCGTAGTTGCACGTTTAGTGCATCAGCTCAGTACGGTCAAATTGAGATCCGTGAATGCAGTCGTGTTTGTACCCTGTGTGTCAGCAGCCGTAAGTGTGAGTGTAGTGCAACACAGGGGCTTCTTATTTTGGTCTGTTATGGTTTTGTTCGTGAATACGAAATGCAGTGTTCTACAGAAGATTTCTATGTTGGAAAACAATCCATGGAAAGTATCATAGTAAATTTAGAAGACGATGTTTAACAATCAATCCACGGACTGTTAAACAAATTAGAAAAACAGCTGTCTGTTGAAAAAGAAACCAGAGTGTTCGCTATGTGGTCTTCGGAAGAAAAGTTTTGTGATGGTGGACCGTGATCAGCAGTGACTTCACGAAAATCTGTAAGTGGCTTATGCTAGTTAATTAATATATTAAATTAATCCGCATGCGCAGCCACAAAATGATAGGTTTGAAAGAATACGCTTTTAAGCATGCTGATAAACTTCACTCATTGTTGCGACAGTACGGTTTTTTAACTGGTTTTGCGAAATAGTGTGTAGACGTGGAGTAGATCCACTGCCAACTTATTTTACAGTTTATAGTTTTTAAACGGTGACTCATGCCACAAAATAACAGGCAACAGATAATCAACAGTCGGCAGATAATCCAGAACTAAGCCAAATGTGGGTAACTGCGATTAACTGTTAAAAGTCTTGGACCAAAGTGTTCACTGACTTTGACACAAGTACAAACAAAGTTGTAAGCTGCTGTGGAAGGTTAAACTTGTTTGGTTAACAATACTCACACACATAATTTTTAGCTGGCATATATCTGCTGCATCTCCATCCGCCCAAGCAAGACAAGTGCGTCTGAATCACATTTAGTCGTCTCATCCTGTTCAGCAAACAAAATGCTAATATCCTTGTACAAAATTCCTGGCTTTGTTCTCACACTCAGCGATGTTGTCATTCACGTCATCACTGCTGTCTTCACGAAGATTCAGTGGCGCAAGTTTAGTTTGCTGCAGAACTTTCCGAAAGAGTTTTACTGCGGCAAGTTTTCCTTTTCTTCTAGAGAGAGAAATTATTTTTATTTTCTTTGTTTCGGTATTTCATTTCCTTTCCGCTTCCACGAGTTTTCTCCTTTTCGCGCTTTAATTCTTTGAGCTACCAGTCGCTTCGCCCTAATTTCTTTGAGCATAATTTTCTTCAGGGTGGACTTGAGAACCTCTGAGTTACTGCTTTGTTGTCCACTCTAGGGACATGTTTTCTTCTTTTTAGGCAGCGGAACTCTATCCGTGAAGGCACATGATGTACTAGCATTAGGATCATCAGATGTCAATTCTGCGTTAGGCTTGACATTCGGGCACACAGGAGCACGTGTTGGAATGTCTGTAGCAGTCCTGACATTCAGGCATGCAAAAAGCACTTGGCAGCACGTCTGTGGAAGGCACTGTCATCCCTGTAGATTCATATTCCGGCACAGGGTCCTCAACATTTTTCATTTACGCTTCAACAGAGAGAATATCTGTTAGTGAAACCATCTGGGTTGAGCCGCCGAATTCTGGTGTTTCTAAACCCGTTCGCGGCTTTGTCTGTACTTGTAGTCCTCATGAACCTATTGTTGAAAATTCCACCGAGCTCATGAGAAGTAATTTTGCTGTTGTGTTTGTGATTTCCATTCAGGTTCTTTATTTATACTTCATATACAAGTGTTTTAAAGTTGCCTGACTTCCGACAGTCACGTAGGGCGATGTTCGAAATGCCCATAATGTTTCGCAGTGTGTCGAGGTTTTCTGTTGCTGTTCTTCATTGCCCCAGACGGTGCAGACAGTGGCCTGCTATCCCACGCTAATTTTGCATACTCTTTGTTCTTGGCCGGGGCATTTTGGCAGGAAAAAAATAATGTTATGTACATATTGTATTTCAATCAGCATTCAGCAACTTCTAACACTAATGATATAAATTATTCCAAGGTGACTTACTGAAAACTAATGGAGACCTCATCGTTTTTATCCGCTATGAGAGGACAAATGTATAACTCTGCCGGCAGCCGACCCACGATTTCTCACGTCTAATACGTGGTCTAGGCAGTAGGTGTTTGATAAATGAATTATCTCGTGTGTGCTGCAGTAGGTTGTAAATAGGGAGCAATCTGAAAAGGAACTTAAGAACTTTGTCATTCATTAGCTAAATCATTCTTATCCATTATGACCAGTTGCGGGCAGTACAAATGTTAGGGTGAAGTTGTCACCGTAATGATGGGAAGCAGTACAGTGTGTTCCAACAATATCTGTGTGCTTAGGATTCACGTGTCCTTTTGTTCAGATCAGTTTATTTGTCTCCGTAAGAAGAAATATTTGTTGGATGTGATCGCCTCTCCTCTGACACGTCTAATCTTAACTCCCAGAAACAAGGTTTGTTTGAGTTTAATCCACACTTGAGAGTTGTTTGGGGGTGCATCTTCCTCATGAAATAAAGTGAAAAGCCAACTTGATGCAACTAGGTCATTTTATTGATGTATTCTTAGCTCGACATGTTTCGGGTACATATGCCCATCATTAGGAGCATTAGATGTTGAGTTGCAGCACATGGTTTTCTGCACCGAGTTTTTGGATGGGTGGTGATCTTGAGAGCCGCTGCGTGAGTCGTGTGTACGGTGCGGATGGTGTCGTGTATAAGCCATGAAATGTCCGTCACACCATGGACAGTGCTTGACGTCACGCTGAGAAATATGTAGTTATTGTCACAAAAGCTTACAGAATTGAAATGTTCAGTCCTGTAGGATATTGGCCTCCTTCTTAATTGGACACCTGACCATTGAAAATGAGGCAACTTCACGGTCTTGAAACGTTAGGCAATGAACACCCAGTGACTGAGCGCAGTGCCCCAGCAGGAAGGAGATCTCTCAACTGGAGCGTTTGGAAAGCCTGAGAACTCGCATTTAACCCTTTAAATACCGAGTTAAATCCCATCTTCCATTTGCTGGCTTTATTAGGAGTTCACCATATTCTCCACGTTAGCAGGATATGGGTTAAGGAACCGTCAACAGGCTGTCTAGAAAAGGTAGACAATGAAATTCTGTTTGCCATTGATGGGAGGGGAAGGGAGAGGGAACCAAGAAATGCATGCAGGTGTTTAGCGGGGAAACCTGTTGACAGGCGGGAAAGGAGATATTCAAAAGACCTTAAAGTATATCATAAGAAAACCGCGTTTCATGTCAAAATTCAGTTACGGTGTTTGTGTATTTGTCTTTGATTATCTAATAGCAGTTTAGACAGCTCAAAATATATATCGTCGAATTGTATGTTAGGTCGATAATCTCGACACAGGTTTTTTTTGGTTTCCCTGTGTCTATAAGCAAATGCTGCGATGGTTCCCAAGATTCCAAGTTGCCACTACATGCTTCTCATGTAGCCCTCCCGACTTAAATCTAGTAGTAACCAATTTCATGTTTTGTTTACATGTAAAATAACCACTGCCACCGAGTAACAACCTAATTGCAGTAAATAAATAAATATAAATATAATATAAAGTAGAAAGATCGTGGTTGATATCGATATTTTACTGACTGACATTCTGTTCAGAAGTTTACCAGAAGGAACTGAGTAAAGCCACGTAAAACGTGTCAGTGTAGCCTTTGTCCGTGTTGAGATTTGAATCCACGCTCTTCCAAATATGAAGCAGTCAAGCACCTGACCACAACGTTCTGTATCGACACCGTTAATTGCCCGGTAAAATGTAAATTTGTCCCTGTGAACCCCGTGTTCGGTAATGGAAGTACAGCTTTACGTATTCTTAACACTAACTAAAAGCTAAGGCTCAGGCACAGGCTGCTTTGCATCCGGGGAAAAAGGCTCCGGTACCTACTGAGTAGGAGGCAGTTTTTCCCCAGAGCCATTCTGGATCCTGCTGGGAATCGAGCCACGATTCCTCTAACCTTCAGCCCCTAACCTAATCACTATACCGACAATGTTACCCCGGGTAATTGGAACGTCCTTGTGTTACTAGGCAGCGGTACTGGGTCCTTCCCGGATAAAGAGACCGGAGCGTTATGGTGACCACACGCCTCGTAGTGGGGGGTTGCGAATAAGCTGGAGCTCTACATGCACCTCCCCCTGTACCTGCACGCCAAGGGTACCGTTTGCCTTGTGTTACTAGCTGTGTGCAGTGTGGGTCAGCTGATCAAGTCAAACGATTTTGAAAATGAAGCTACGTGAAAAATGACGGCGACAGTTTTGGACATATTTGCATTGATCTAATTTTACCATTATTATTGTTAGAACTGAATACCCCTGAACTTAAACTTGACACTGGCGTGTTAAATTTTAGTCGCTTATTAAAGACGAGCCGTTATTTACATAAAGACCCGTATTTTTGGAGAACGTTACGATAAACATGTAGAGTTTCTGGAAGAGTTTGCTTATTCCGGCACAACGCCGTTGTTTGGCACTGGGTGTAATTCTTCACCTGCTGATGGCACTGAACCAAGCAAGTGTTTCTGCAAAGAGATAAGCAACAAACATTAGTTTCTGCTTGCTACATCTTTAAATAATTAATCTAGCATAAAGCCGATAGTAGACTGTCTTTGTTTTCTTTTATCGCTCCTGGAAGGAAGAATAAGGGACTTCAACAGGGTGGAGGGTAACTGAGGGTACAACACTCAACAGCAGAAGAAAACAGCGAAGGGGTCTTCCATCTGCTGACTTTTATCAACACCTCTCCTCTTCTTTATCATTATTCTTTGCTTTTTTCTTCTTCGTCATCTTTGTCACTTATTGTCTTGTTCATCTATTTTTCCTTTCAGTCAACATTTCTAGTCTTCTTGCAGGTTTCCCCCCTAACTTTTCACGCAGTAAGGAGGGCGGTAGGAAGTTGAACACTTCATTTGCATGGACTAATAAGTGTACAACCCCTTTCCTAGTCGTCGCCCAACTCAAGCTTCAACATAAACGCTAAAGTACTTGGGTAGAGATGCAGACACTTTATCTAGTGCACTTAAAAAGGAAAGCGACGTTATCAAAATTCATACATCATTTGACTAAGCGAAAACGATCAGGTCTCTTCGTGGGAAGAAGCGAAAATGGTGTGAGAGAGTAGAGCAGTGAAGTAGAGAGAGAGAGGAAGCCAAAACATAAGCCTAATGATGAAATAATGTATTTGTGCCTTGCTCAGAGCTCCTTGCTGTGGCTTAAGTATATACATGTATATAACTTTCTTCCTTTTGCTGGTTGGCTGGGCTTTGGCGCAGTCGGCAAAACATAATCTGTGGGTAGCTTTCTGCCTCACAAGCAAGCCAGCCTTAGGACCTTCCTTTCGTTTCGCCTGGGTAACACTAAAGTTTAGAAACATTAAAATGTATTTACCTGTCTCATAACAATTGGCATTAACTTGTGTATTTCGGTGATGAACACAGGTCTCTCTGCAGACATTTACAGCATCTAAACCGGTCGCATATAAATCTGGAGAATCCGATACTAGCTTAGTTAATGAACCTATTTAATAAATCTGAAGTGTTATTGCTTTCATCATAAAAGGCCATCTGTGGATCGTGTCCAGAACCAGATGACTGTAGGCCACATCATCACTGTATTTCGCCATAAGATCATTTTAATATTATACTTTCAACTACATGTGCATCTCAAAAGTGGTTTAGTTCACTTCTATTGTTTTCGAATTTCTCTTACCTCCATGCTGCTACTTTCTCGCCCCTCTCATCCTCCTATATTTCTTCATCCTAACAAGACCTGTTGGGTGATGAGTACAAATTATTAAATTACTGATTCTGCGAGCGTCTACATCCTCATTTTGCCTCCTCTATCTTAAATCCAAATATTTCCTTCAAAATCCTGTTCTTAAACACCCGAAAGCCGTTTCAAAGATATTGTATTACACAACAATATTGTGTAAAATTCTTTATATTTACAGAATCTGAAGTTTAACCATTTCGAACGCTGCAGTATGCAGGTACATTCTTCTAATAGTGTAAGGGACAACGTTTCATATGCATACAACATATCAAGAAAAAGTAGAGCTTTCAATAATTTAATTTTTACCTTTTTGGATAACAGAGAGGAACACGAGACTTCCCAAACTGTGTGACAGTAAACGCAACTTGTTCATGAAAGTAAGTTTGTATTGATTTATTACTGTCTTTTCCACGTACTTTAACTTTCATCCAGTTTCGAAGAATTCGTTAGCTACGTTTACACAATATATGTCGGTATATCGAGTCTCTCGGACACTTTCAGAAGAAAGTGGGGAAAAGAAGACATAATTTCTGGAAGTCACTGTAATTCTTTTTTAATTGTGTTTATTTTCTCAAAACTCGAGTCACTTTTTGCCCGATCATTGTTGTGTGTCTCAGTTCCAATTCAAAATGCGAAATTTCTCAAACGTTCGAACATAAAATACGAGAGGGGTGAAAAAGATCCGTGATTTCCTTTTATGTTTATTGGACCGTGCATCATCTTGATAGTTGAATAAAGGTAGAACAACTTGATGTCACTTGCTTTATTATTTTATTATTTAATGCTCAACATGTTTCGAAAGTTAGTACATCCATCCTCAGGAGCCTGCGACTTATTTGTTGAGTTATTTCATGGGTTTTATTGCTATGGTTGAATGCTGAAGCACTAGTGCTTCAGCCTGCACCCGGATACCACACCACCCCAGCCGAACCTCACCGTAACACCAACACACATCGTACCAGAGCAATACAACCCATGAAATAACTCAACAAATAAGTCGCAAGCTCCTGTGGATGGATGTGCTAACTTTCGAAACATGTTGAGCATTAAATAATGAAATAATAAAGCAAGTGACATCAAGTTGGTCCGTGGTTTATATATCAACGCTTATTCAGCTACATCAATTACATTCCGTCGAAGGTTAGAATGTGTGCGAAAGAATTTGGGAGAGTACTTGTTAGATAATTTGCCTGGAGGCATTGAAGGAAACCATGAAAATCTAAATAGATATCGGGACTTTGGACCAGGCGTCGTTAAATAAAGAATGAAAAATATTTATTGCCTGTACTCCTCTTCCACGTGCTGGCTGTTTCGTCTTCTTCTCAAAGACGTTGGCGCGTCTCCTTACCCCATCATGGCGGAGGCAGGCGCTCTGATCGCCGAAAGCTGATAGCGTTGCTCTGGAATATTAAAGCTAGACTTTTCAAAAGAAAGTTTTTATATCTATTAAAAGAGACGCTGAACTTACCCAGTGCCTGGAATGTGGATGCGACGTAGGTATATAAGACCACCTCCTAATCCTCCGAGTCACAATAAGATCCATTCGCCCCATGTTATCCTTTGGCTTGCATGTATTTTAAATTTATAGCAAGGAATTGTAAGTCCAGTAGTTTGAGAGAGAGAGAGAGAGAGAGAGAAAGAGAGGCATGCGGGTGCCGGCGTGACAGAACGCAACGGGAACAGACGCAGTCGAGTCGAGTCGAGTCTGTGTCTTTCACTGTATTTTGCATTTTGTGTTTTTTATATGGAGCAGCTGGAGGGGTTTTATTATTTCTTGGAAAATTAAATGTATTGTGTCTGGCCGACTTTTCTATCCCTCAGAAGAAATATTCTAGATATGTATTTAAGTCTGCGTCCTGCAAAAGAGATAGCTTCCAGCGTACGTAGGCACAATATCTATGTAATAAAATTATTATGTAAGTACATGTGTTGTACGAAAGCATTCGGTTTTTTACAGTATGGTTGTATAGGGTCTTGCTGGGGAAACCGGAGGGAAGGAGACCGCTGGGGAGACCTAGGCGTAGATGGGTGGGCAATATTAGGAAGGATCACCAGGACGTGTAATGTGGGTATGTGGACTGGATTGGGCTGGCCCAGGATAGAGATAAGTGGCGGACGATTGTGAGTGCGGTAATAAACCTTCGGGTTCCATAAAATGCGGGGAATTTACTGGTACCTCCGGCTGATAAAACAGGCTAGTAAGAAGTCTTTGCTCCTCTAATACTCCTAGCAACATAGCTACAATAAATACGTACTTTATATTGCTTTCTTTTGTAGTGCCGTTGCTGGGTTACAGAGAAAAAAACAACCTATCTGGAATGCCACAGTTCCGTTTCGGTTCACGCAATTTGTATTATACAAATTCTGGTTCTATTTCATAACTTTGCATAAGATTTCTCAACCTCAAAGAAAATGCGCTTGCGCAGTTGAAGAAGCTGCATGACTATCCATATGGGCATTGTGTGCAGAGACGGAACAGCTGCATGTGGCTGCAACTTTAGTTTAACCCTATGACGAATTGCATTCATCTTAATACATACAAAATTTCAGTTCGTACCTCACAGAGAACACCACCTGCAATAGAAAAGTCCTTCCCATAAAGCTGTTTAGGGAATTATGGGTTATGTAATGTGAGAAATCTTTCGAAACATAACCTAAATACACTGTGTGGCAACATGCAGATATATGTTATGTTCAAGCACATGGTACATATAGTTAGCACTGGGCTTCAGAGGATTAAATTAAAAGAAGACGAAGTAAGATTTTTTTGTAACCCTATGGAGATGACATCTGTCTGTTCTGATAACAATTGGTATCTCTCGAAACACTTCCCTCCCTCTGCAGTACTGGTCTGTGATCGCCCAAATCCATGCCCCAGACAGTTAGAAGCATAGCCCTAGCAGAAGAACACTACCGTTTCTTCTTCCAAGGATTTTTCTTGACCCGATCTGTCGGTTAGTTTGTCTGGTGCCTCAACCTTCAGCTTTACGTTTCGATGACCGTATTTCAATTTTTAAAAATCCTCTTGAGGACAGATACTTCCTGAACTAACCAACAAATTCCCCACTTTATACGGAACCCACCGGTTCATTACTGCGCTTATCAGAGACGCAGACCCGTCCAGTTTTTGAGCCAGATGAATCAAATCCATGCCTTGTTCCATATTTTAAACTCCACTTTAATTTTATACTCGGGTATTAAAGTTGTCTTTCTCCTTGAGGTTTTCGTACACAAACTTACGCGTTTCTCTATTCTGTCCAATGCTTATCACATGCTCCATTCATGACGTTGTTTGATTTGATCATTCTAATAATTTCTGGCGTGATTGCCAATGATGAAGCTCATTATGCATCGCATCGCTGTTCAATTTCCTGTTATTTCTTCACTCCTAATTAACTAACTAGCTAACCAGAGTTCTTCTTGAAAAACTAATTCTCCCTAAGCTAGTCAAGAAATTTCTCTCAATTTATGGAAGCAAAATGTTCATTAACGCGCTCACAAGAGCCTGCCACTTGTCCCTATCCTGAGTCAGAGCAATGCTGTCTATAGCCTCCAAACCGATATCCTTAATGTCAATTTTTAAAATATTATCTTCACACCTACGCCTATGTCTTTGAAGTGGTCTTACTCTCTCAGATCTCCGCACCAAAATCCTACACTCATCTCTCCTTTCCCCCATATATGCCACATGTCGCACCCTTTTCATTATTTTTTCGATTACACGCAAAATGAATGGTGCGTTGCTTCTCCGCTCTTAGGTCCAAATGTTCCTCTCAGCACCCTATTCTTGTGCATGCTGATTGTTGTTTTGTTGTTAGTGATACAGACCAATTTTCACATCCATACAAAGTAAGAGGTAAAATTACGGTATAGTTTATTTTAATCCTTGCGGATTGAGATAACAGAGGGAAAGGCGAAAAATTCTGAATTTAATGGCATCAGGTATCCTGCGATTTTAACGAGCTCCTAATTTCTTCACCAATGAAATTTTGATACCTTAGTGCCGTTGTCCAATATGTTTCGGTGGTTGTAGAATTGTAAATTCTGAAGGAGCTTTATGCGATGGGCCGTAGAATTTTGTGAGACTCTTGGACGGTATTTGCATGGAAAGAATGTGAAATCGTAGGCAGATGTAGGATTCGGCTTTTGATAAAGAGCTAAAGAAGTTGTGAAAGGTAATTATTGTATTTGGTAAGTGCCCATACTGGGCCAATTTGTCTGTTTGATATATGCGTTACTTAACTCAAAAATATAAAATATAATATACATAAATATATATTTTATATATAATATATTACGGAGAAATATTTTATATATTTGTGATTTTATATATATATTATACATATTATATATAATATATAAATATACAAAATAACAAATATATAAAATATTTCTAACCGTCCTAGAATCTTGTCGGAACAATTTATCCAGTTTGCCCAAACTGAATGACATTGCCTTAACATGAGACGTGTTTCACATTACTTTGGTAATAGGAAGTTTAGTCTGGAATAGAAACTTGTTTTAACATTTCTGTCAGAATTTTCTGCTACGACAAATTGGCAGTAGGCAGGGCCTGATTAGGCTCTTTGATGGTTGGGGTGATTAATCACACTGGCTGCCCCGACATAAATTATTAACTTCAACATAATCGCTATGATGGTTTAATTTTATTTTAGTTGGCTCAAAAATTTAGAATTTGAAAGCACGGAAAATCAATTGTTTTGTTACAAAATAATTATTTTGCCGTCCCTTATGTTACACCAACACCCGCTATTCCTTCCCAACCCGCCAAACCCCCACCCCTCGCCCAGCTGCCCTTCTTGCGAAGCATTACCATCAATTCGCCTTCAAATTAACAAACCCAACTAATTTCCCTGTGTCTAACTATGGACGGCGTCATGAGTACATATAGGGAAACGGAGGTAACTCGTAATTCCACGCATTGTAACTTGTGGCGTTAATAGGAATGGTTAATCTCACGCTCCGGCTGATTATACCCAGAATAACTCCCTGGTACTCATTGCACATGAGGTTGGGTGGACCTCAGAGACAGTAAGAGAGATCTTGAGAAAAAAATCCCTTTCCACTGCTTGGAATGCAACCCGGATTCTTCCGGCGTTTATTTTGTAACTTAGTTCCTGTACTTTCTGAGCTAACCCACCACTGTCTATATCAAACTCCATTATAATCTGCCAGAAATGAGCACACAACTCATTCTGAGGGCTGTGACGTCACGACTTCATAATCTGGTGCAGCTACGCCTGTCCCGGTTACAGACTTAGCTGCCACTCGGACAGCTACACCACCGTCATAATTATCCCACCGTCCAGGTTTTGTTCCACAGCACAGTGCATATCGTGCTTTTGGCAGCACTCTTGCTGTTCACCACAAACAGGCAATTCTAACATCATTTATCATTTTCAAATTTTATAATGGTACTCTAATATGGGAATTACCGCCGCGTTATCCACTTTGTAGGTGTATAATCATCCTACCATTTTAGCAATTAGTAAATGAGAAATAAATTTTGATTCTTACGTCATAGTCGATAGTCCGTAATCTGCGAGTCGTTGGCAATTTTGCTGCTTGTTAAGGACGCTCTGCTTCGGAATCGGGGTTCAGAAACCATCTCTTTGTCTAGGATGTTTCGTGACTTTCCTAATTCTCGGTAAAAAAGTGTCTGAAATATATTTAGACAGACTCCTTACGCATTCTCTCCATTTCTTTTCTTTTTCTTTTTGTGCCCTTTATCCATTATTGTGTAACCGGTGTAGTTGCCATTTTCCTTTAGATGTTTCAGGATCTGGATAGCCACAATTTCACCAGATGAAATTCTTTTTCGTATACTAAACGTTAGTAGCTACTGGGCCCAGTAGATTTCCCTCACACAATAGTGTCGTATATGTTATGACGTAGTCCATGTCAACGGACACGATAGAACCATTATTGTAATTTTAGCCAAGTACTGTAAAAGTCTCCCTGATGATGGATCCTTTGTGATCCGAAACATGTTGGAGCACTCTTAAATATTTTATAATTTTAATTACATCTACGAATTATATATTTGTGCATTTGTTGGATAATAAAGTGTTTAATATTATTACACACTCTATTTTTAATGTTACTCAAATAAACGTCTCTCTGGTTGAGTTCATGCGAAAGTGGAGGCTACAATTCCTTAAAATTGTTACCAAATAAATCTCTAAACAAGATGTGGAATTATTTGCGGTGTTGAAAGAATGCTTCCAAATGTGTGTAACTCATCAGTGCGAATTTTTTAAGGCCTTAGAGAAAAGGAATCCTAGACGCACTCATAGCACACCACACCCCAAACTTAATGTAGTGTAATGACATTTCGCATATTGATGTGGTATTTTCTGCAAACAATAGTCCTGTTTTTAAGGATGCTAACATATCTACTAAGATAAAGCTTGGTTTCATCGCTAAAGGAAGGCAAGTTGTATTCCAGTTGCAACTAAGGGCTGCCTGCTAGAGAGGCTAGGTACGTCTTCGCGTACGGACATACCAAGTTCTGCTCCATAACATGCGTGTAGAGGGGCGGGTTGTCCAACCGACAGAAACTGGCCAAAACATGGGTCAGATAAAATTCACTAAATTCATAGGTGTGACCTTTTCCATTAACAGTGTGTTTAATTGTAATAATTCCTTAAAACATCCCGTAACATTAACGTGTCCCCAGTCGGCGTCTTTTAAAAGCCATCACGTCATTTGAAACCTTAGAGTACGTCTACGTTGGACCCAGAACCGACACGACACAACAGTCTGAGTAAACTCCAGACAAGGAAGTAACAAGACAAGCAGGGTATATATGGGTCTAATATTGAGGGGCGTTCACGTTACCATTGTTGCCATGGCAGAACAATGGGTATTACTTATTCTTAGTGTGTGTCTTTACCCTTTAAATATCCAGCATGCAAAGCGCATACGCCCTATTGTATCGTCACCTGTGGCCTGTCCTGCTGTAACTTATTTTTCCACATTATCTGAAAGACGGCACGATATTCGGCAGAAAGTTATTGAACATAAAATGTGTTCTGATATTCTCTACAAATATTGTTTCAAACAATTTTCATTTTAAGGAGAAATCGGCGGAATATTATTATAAATCTACGTAGGTCTTCATGTAAGTTACTTACTTACTTACTGCATGGTGCAGAGTCCTTCTTGAGAAGCTAACTGGTTTGCAGCTAGTCAAGAAATTCCCCGCATTTCACAGAACTGGAAGGTTCATTACCGCACTCACAACCGTCCGCCACCTGTCTCTATCCTGGGCCAGCCCAATCCAGTCCATACACCCACATCCCACCTCCTGGAGATCCATTCTAATATTATCCACCCATCTACGCATAGGTCTCCCCAGTGGCCTCCTTCCCTCCGGTTTCCCCAGCAAGACCCTCTACACCCCCCTCTCCCCACCCATACGCGCCACATGTTTTCATGTAAATTACCCGTCATTATTGTCAGATTTTAATGGAACTTGAATTTTGTCGACAGATTTTCAAAAGACTCAAGTGTCAAGTTTCATGAAAATCCGTCCAGTGCGAGCCGAGTTATTCCGTGCGGACGGAGAGACCGGAAGAAGCTAATAGTCGATTTTCGCAGTTTTGCGAACGCGCCTAAAAATCATCCACGTCCTTGTTTAAAGCAGCCGCTGCAATGAACCAGATCTGACTTGCGTCTTGTCTCCCAAGAACTCCCGACTCTCTTGACGTAAAAAATAGTTTTGTCTCGAGGCAGCTGTCTAGCCAATAGCCTGTCGCAGGTAACAGATGCTTCGAATGTTCGTGCAAAGGACAAAATGTAGGTGCAGAAATGGTTATAAATAAGTCCATGCCACATCTTGTACTCCAGACGGACAGGAAGTACTGCAACGGAGACATCGCACCGAAACTTTGGTGTGAAATGTGCAATTAAGTGCTAAATAGTAAGCACTGAAATAAACACACAATTTAATTTCCGTAATTTTATACTTCGGAAACATTTCTTATGTACGCATTTTGGGGCTGACTGTGTGATCTAATGTGGACATTGTAATTGCCTTGACGGGTGCGATGAATTTGTAAAAATTCTTGAAGAACAGCAGAATTGTGCGTCCTTCTTGTAAGATGTGTAACGATGTTCTGTTGCACACCGACACATCTCACTATTCTTTCAGCTGTAATGCTGTTTGTTCTCGTTCATTTATTTAGCAATCATTATTTTGCTCTGAGCATCTCCAAGACACCCTCAACGCATCTCCTTGCAGGCGACAGCCTGTCATTAGAAATATTCTGCAAATGCAATTCGTCTCCCCCTTACAGCAATAAAGAATACTTACGTAATAGGAACTATAAGTTCTCCTTCTTCTTCAAAACCCTTTCTGAAATTATAATAACTGTGCATATTATTCTACACAATATCCAGAGAGCACAGCCCTTATCAAAATTTGATATGTTCGTTCTGTCACGTGTTCTGAACTTATCAGGAAATTCTTCATCTTGCACAGTTCAAAATAATCTCCGCCAATATTTCATTCACACAGCTGATGCATACTCTGTGTTCTTTCTTCACGAAAGTCAAGCGGTGGTTGCTATCCGGCCGAAAATATCCGTCGGTGCCATCATCGTGCAACATTTACATCCCATGCAATAAGCAGACAGAATAGGAAGTCATTTCGTAGGTACAAATCCAGGCAAACACGTCTGGATAAAGGAAGCCACTCAGACATGGAGCTGTATGTCGCGACACAAGTTTCTTCTTTATGTTGTGACCGATGTGGAGACACTGTATGTTAGACTTAGCCTTACCGTTTTCCATTACAAGGCAAGATAAGATTGTCCATGTCCACACTGTGAGAACTGACGTATCAAGATAAGCGATAAGTTTCACGTCCCGTCTGCTTCATCCCAGAAAAAACAGCCCACCGCCCGCGCCTTGTGCAGGAGCCTGTGTGCACGTGTGGAGAGGAGATAATTTCTTGTCTGTGCCACAAATCGAACGAAGGTTCCTCGGACGTCCGGTCTGTAGCCTAGTCGTTGTGTAGGCCATCCAGACTGCCTGATAAAGAGTTGCACATGAAATAAACAAGAATTGAAGGAAGGAGATGCAGAAGAGGAGACGAAGCGGAATGGAGAGGAGCTAGCTATTGTGACTGGGCCAGTAGAGTTTGTAACAATACAAGAAGCAGGCACTGGGGAAATGAATGTCGCTCAGTAAGGAAGGTTGTGGGGTTGCTCGACTTTGGAATAAATTAACCTATTGTGGTGCCCGGAAGCTAATTTGAGGAGGATGCCCATCCCCTGCAAGTGGGTTGGAAAAGTAGGCTTACTTCTTTTTGTGGAAGCTAATGAAGTTAGGAGGAGGGAGTGCAGTCCATGTATATGTGTATATACTAATGGTTGAAAATAGCAATGGGATAAGGGATTGGTATAATCCATGTCATTTAACGTGATTGGGATCAGACATGGACCAATTAAAAGTTAAGGGCTGTCTTCGTTGTTGACTTACAATGATCTGCTTCCCTTGCTAAGCATGAATTGACCAAATGTTACGAAACATTTTACGTTTTGTTGACCGTACAGCCTTGTATAATCTTATAAATAAAGCCAACGTGGTGCACAATTTTTCTTAGTATGTTTAATTCTTTTCTCTACACGTTTCGGGCGACTATATGCCCATCATCAGGAGAAATAACTGTATCTAAGTAAACTTGGTATTTGTCACTCTGTGTGGATCCCGTCTAGTATGCAACCTGCATACTAGTCAGTCATCCACGCAGAGTGACAAATACCAAGTGTTGCACAGATACAGTTACTTCTCCTGATGATGGACACATAGTAGCCCAAAACATGTAAAGAAAAGAATTAAACATACTAAGAAAAATTGTGCACCACGTTGGCTTTATTTGCAAGGTACCGAAACATGCCTTCGTCTGTCTGTATGCCTGCCAAAACGTAGAAATATGGCTTTTGTATGCAATAAATAAGTCAGGCCGGAGTGCACAAATTACATGCTTAGAGCACGCGCAGCCTGAATACTTCGGTATACTGACTATGCTGAAATTTGGGCGTCCCAGGAACTGTTGTTCAATTCATGGCAGAGGCAGTAGGCTCATGTTTTTCTCCTAAACGTCCATTCCGGCTTTGGGGCCCACCCAGCCTCTTGTTCACTGGGTACAGTGGTTCTTTCTTTGGGGGGAGGGAGGGGGAATCAAACGGCCCGTCCATGTACCACACAGTGCAGGGACTCAGAATTAGTGCGTCTGTAGTATCCTCACCTTCCCACGTGCTCTTCTGGTGTGCGCAAGTTAAAATTTTGTGGAGTTACTAACATCACTCTTGGTCACGTTTCAAATATTATTCTCTGATCGACCTACAGAGGGACACTTTGAAATGGTGCTTTTGCAGAGTGTGCGGGCTGTGAACTTGCAAATTAAGAGTTGCATCAAATGCAGCTGGTAGTAGCTCAGGCAAAATATTGTCAGGATTTCGGATTATTTATGAAATTAATTGTAAGCATTATTGGTTTATAGATTGCCGTCAAACAACAAAATTTTAATAATATTAGTAGATATGCATATTTACCTACTTCTTAAACCATGTAATCTAGTACCTGATGTTGGCCCTTAAGGACCGACACATGTAGCATTTATTGATGATATTATTTGAAGTTTGTTGTGTTTGAGGGTTATGTATGGTAGTGTGAATGTAACGGTAAAACGGGATGGATTCCATCAACTTTGAAGTTACACATTTTCTTGTGTGTCCTGATTGAATGGATGAAACTAATAACAACAGCAACAACAACAACAACAACAACAACAACAACAACAGCACATTCAACAAAACTAAGTTTCATATTCTGAACATAGCTACATGTTTCGACCTTTCTACGTCATCATCTAAGAAGACACATAAATAAATTGCAAATGTTGGAAATGAGCTTTCTTTTTTACAAATTATGTCTCATATTATGCAGTTTTTAGAAGTACATATAGGATTAATTCCGATAAAACAGATAAAAACTGATTAAAAAAATACATAACAGTAGTGAAAGCAGTGTATCAACGTGGTCTACACGGCAGCCAGGTCGTACTGTTGGAATTCTACAGTGTGCGAGGGACCGTGTGCAATGCTCATACTCGGGTGGATAAATATGGTGGTAGGTCCGGCCGCTTCAAACCCCGTACGTCGTTCTCACAACGTAGCTTGAGTCTTTATTATTGATAATATTTATACGAAGGGAAGTGGTCGTGGTTTGATATAACGTACTGCCCTGACATTTGTCTGTATGTACTGGGAAAACCCAAACAATGTCCTCGGTCGTATGTCCTGTGTCCGAATCGAGATTTGCATGGTACCGTTAACTATCGGACAAGCGGCCGGCCGGCCGGCTAACACTCGGTGCCGACTTCCTTCCGCTAGTAAAGTCATTATAAATGCACGAACTCCCTATGTCGTTGTGTTCGTATCTTCAACTTTCGAACTTCTCCCACTGTACTGGTACTTTCTAGAAGTTTCGATTTAGATGTGAAATACGCACCAGCATCTCGCTTATGGCCACGTGTGTTTCCAGGTAGAAAATATTTCGTAAATGCGTGATTCAAACGCCTATTGGCGCCAAATGTTGGATACCTTGATCCTCAAATACTGTTCGAATTTGTTAACGTCTCTTTTATGGGAATTCGTAAAACTGCCAGAAATGTGAAATTTATAGCCTCAAACAAGGACCGCTTCTGCTTTCTGATTTCTGGGTACTGAACCTAATATACTAAAATCGTGACGTCAGTGAATTAGGCATTTGCGAGAACAAAAATTGCGTAATCGGTTTGAATTTCGTTCTTAATGCTTGCGGTATTCAGTAGTCAAACGGGGTCCTGAAAGTTCCTAAGCTGCATATCTTGTCATCACCATTATCATCATCATCATCTTCATCATCATCATTTATCTTTCATAGAGTTGGGCCACTTGTTGACCCGTTCCGGTCTCACATATCCAGAAGTCTCTTCAAAGGTCTACCGTGATTCCTTCTGCCAGTTAGGGTGCAGGATTTCATTACCCTGGGTAATCTATTTCGAGGCATTCTATTTACATGTTGTATCCAGCTTCTCTTGTATTTCAGTAATTTGTCCAAAATTGATGTTATTTTTAACTCCTTTGTGATTTGGGCATTTGTTTTGTAATCTGTCCAAGTTTATCCTGCTGTTCTTCTCATGTATTTCATCTCTGCTGCTGTTATTCTTCTGGCGTCACTTGCTTCAATAGTCCAAGTTTCGCTGCCATATAACAAGACTGGAAGGACCAGTGTATTGTATAGTTTTATTCTTGTTTTCTTAAGGGTTTTTGTGGTCTAAACACATTATTTAAAATAGCTGTAATTTTAAATATATCTATACTTAGAAAGAATGTATACCCCGAGATACATGCATCATTTTCACAGCCTGTATCCTATTTATTTTAGATATCGTCTGTACCCTGCTGTCCTTCATAAAATAATTGTGTGCTTATGGCATCACCAATATTATTATCGTAATCACTTCAGGTTTGAAACTAGTTGACCGATTTTGACGAAACTTGGTTTTAAATTTTTACCACAGTTACAATGCCTGTAACTTGTCCATTGTGCTTCGATAGACCATTTCTTTCTGTCATTGCTTGGCGGCGAAATGTCTCTAATTTGCTACCAGTGTCTGGGATTACTTTTTATCGGCTGTCCATAACAATAATGGACATGAGCAGGCATTTATGTAACTTACGTCTCTGTTTAAGTTTTCAAAAAGCCACAATTTCATGCAGTTTTGTAGGAAATTTGTCGTTAGAAATACGACACAGACGGTCAGGTCGCTTTATCATGTAATCTATCCTATGTGCGTCTGGTAACCGTTTTGGATTAATGATTTATGGACTCTGGAATTAAACTGTGACAATTTACCATAGAACCGCCACTGTAGTTTGGGAATATAGAGAGAGCAGTGAAGTATGTGCTGTCAGAACCTTGACTACACACACACACACATACACACACACACACACACACTCACACACACACAAACACACACACACACACTCACTCACTCACTCACTCACTCACTCACTCACTCACTCACTCACTCACACTCAATGCTGCCAAGTCTAGGTACTTCATGCACTCTCCTGCTCTCCTTAACCCTCCAAGTCCGCGTTTTATCCTGTCATCCCTTCTACACTCCATGCTTCAGTCTCACCCCTAACATCAACTAGAATATACAGCACCACGATGAATGAGCTTTTAATAGAAAATCAATCGCTACATATTTGGGGGGGGGGGGGTGGTGGTGGTGTTGGTGGTTGGGATATTGTTCCATTCAGTAAATTCCTTGCATGTCTTTGTTTAACAAATGTGTTGAACTTCTTAGGGAAATTAACACTGTGACAGTTAACTTCTTCTGCAACTGTAGATTGCAAAATGTAGCTTTCAACATATTGCGGTGAGCTTAATTGTGTACTTAGCGGTGGGTCTTAATAGACAGTTCTGTGTGTTCGACCTCAAAATGGGTACAACATCATTGCGTTGCAGCATAAATTAGAAAGTGTAACATGATACTGGATTTTACCAGACAAACAGAAAAGTGACAGGTAGGTCTTGTCTGTGCAAAGTTTTAGGCCCTATGGACATTGATGTCTTCTTGAATGAGGCTTCTCGTAGTCTTATAGAAACTGACTGGCTTTTCCGAGTCATATATCAATGACACCTTCAGAGGAAAAGAGATGGAGGAAGCATATTTTTTCGAAAATTCAGTAAATTCGAACCAAATCACATGGCTTCCCGTCTGAGAATACTGCAATTTTCACAGCCCCAAATTTGTTTCGGATCATCAAATACTGTATTTGAACTCCATGAAATTTTATCGCTTTTTAACTGGAATGTTTATAAAGTTACAATAAATTTGTAAAATATTGTTATATTGAGTGTTACACATTTGTTTGTTCCCCTTATTACGATTTACGTCCAATGTTCCTTCGCATAATTACAGCCATTCATACCTCAGTCAACTGATATCCCTAATTTGATCTTTGGGGGTTTGTGGGGTAAAGTGGCCGGAACCTGCTCTTAACTACTCAAATCGATTTGGTGCGAAATTAAGAATTATTGGAATCACACATTACACCCCCTCCCCCCATTTGTCTTCCTGACATTTCAGAGGACGAATTTACATGTTTTACTTTCATCTGTCAAAATGAATGCTGGTTTTATAAGGTTCCTCTTAGTGGAAGTTTTCCGTGTTGTTGGCTTGTAAACGATTTCAAATAAATTGTGTTGTTTTTTTTACTTCAGGTGCCGGACTGCTGGCTATAAGTCAGTATTCGGAAGGTCCTGTGATCGGCCACCTCGACACAGGTTTTTCTTGGTTTCCCTGTGTCTATAAGCAAATGCTGAGATGGTTCCCAAGATTCCAAGTTGCCACTACATGCTTCTCATGTAGCCCTCCCGACTTAAATTCAGT
>Ga0123354_10002439_pt1 | contig 24570 bp, 8 predicted proteins | sample TergutLab28metaG_2_FD_97872 | JGI IMG/M metagenome (GOLD analysis project Ga0123354, IMG submission 97872) | Labiotermes labralis P4 segment gut microbial communities from Petit-Saut dam, French Guiana - Lab288 P4 | ecosystem: Host-associated > Arthropoda: Insects > Digestive system > Gut ... | reverse complement strand
TGGTACTCATTTCTGTTAGAGGTTGAGTCGACCCCAGGGCCATAGTGCGATCGGAAGGATTATGTCAATGAAAAATTCCAATGACACCATCTGGAATCGAACCAGAGACCTTCCGATTTGTAGCACAGCACCTTAACCACTGTGCTACCGGCGGTCGCAATGTCTGTTAGTGCTGAAGATAATTAGTTACAAGCAGAAGCGGCGCCAGGATTTTATGCTATATATTTCATTCCGGAATTACTTGAAACACTTGTAAATGCTTGAAGGTAAGAAACTACTTGGCACAATTAGGCGTGGTCTTTAGGATAAAATTAAAATTTACTTTGAAGAAGCAAGACATGAGAAAGTGTTTAGATTTTTTTATGTCAGGATAAGGATCACTACGGTGTCAGGTGACGAAGGAAAATTAATTTGAGACCCATTAAACGGGGTAAAATGCTCTACAAATTGAGCTGCTTGCTTCTTATGTAGGATCCTCCACATTCGAGTTAATTAGTTCTAAATAGACACATTCGCAAAATTGGGAATAGCGATTATTAGCTTCTTCACGTTCGTGTGTGGGTCCGCTTGGAACAACTCAGCTCCCGTTGGAAAGATTTTCATGATATTTGATATTTGAGGATTTTTCGAAAATCTGAAGATAAATTTCAAGTTTGATTTAGAAAAAGACAAGATTAATTGGCATTTTATATGAAGACGTATGCGCGTTTATATGACAGTATCTCGCTGAATCCTACTTAGAATGAAAAATGTATCAGACAGAAGTTTCAGACAGATCAAGTCACACATTTGTGTATAGTAATTTGTTTCCGAAAATTTCACCGTTTATGAGATAGTGTGAAAAAAATTGGCGGGGTCAGATAGGCCACAGATGACAATATAATGCTGCGCGGAAAAGATGAGTTCTCATACCTGATAACTAAAGTAATAGAACAGGCACACTCACATAATATTTAAAATTTATTGTTTCATTATTGATTAATTCTGTCTGATATCGTAAAAAGTTTTATGAAAACACCTAAAACTGAGAAACTACACAAGGACTTGTTTGACATTACAATTTGTTTAGCCAAATTGTGCGTCTAAAGCAGATTGTGAGCAAACGAATATTCTTTTTTCTTCGTTTCTTCAACGCAGCATCAGGCACTTTACTTTACTTTACTTTATTTTGCTGGCGACGTAGATTTGCCATAAAAGCACTGTTGTGCAACACTGAATATTTTTACATACTTGACAGTAACACGTAGCTTCACACCACACGCAGAATGCATTGTTGCCTTTCCACTTCAAAATGGTTACGTGAACCTGCCACAATGCTTTGTTTTACGTACATTGCCAATCTTGTTACAGATTTCCACTTGCAATGACCGAATGAATGTCAAAGGTCAGTTGTTTGCTTTCTTATTAATTGACCACTGAATTGAGCTTCTTATACATCTTAGAGTGTCCTAATTAGAAAGTAATTTTCATTTGAATATTGTCATCTCAATTCTTTTAATTATGAAAGAAAACTGAAGTGTATATGTGTTCCTTGTGAGGAGCTAAATGATTTGTACTCCTCACCCAATATTGTGCGGGTGATAAAATCGAGAAGAATGAGATGGGCTGGGCATGTGGCGCGTATGGGTGAGGACAGGGGGTGTATAGGGTCTTGGTGGGGAAACCGGAGGGAAAGAGACCACTGGGGAGACCTAGACGTAGATGGGTGGATAATATTATGATGGATCTCCAGGAGGTGGGATGTAGGTATATGGACTGGGTTGAGCTGGCCCAGGATAGAGACAGGTGGCGGACGCTTGTGAGTGCGGTAATGAACCTTCGGGTTCCGTGAAATGCGGGGAAATTCTTGACTGGCTGCAAACCAGTTAGCTTCTCAAGAAGGACTCTGCACCATGGAGTAAGTAAGTAAGTATGTTCATGTGTTCCTCGTAGTGCATAAAACAATACAGTAATAGAGCTGTCGTTTCTGTCTTTCGGTCTCCATGTTCTGTTTTAAATTATTGAGAAGATATTTTGTGTTTTTTATTACGGATGACATGAAGGAAATTTTACTGCCGGTTATTGTCGTGGTAATGTACGTCACTAATTCATGTTTTGGTGTATTTTAGGTCTGTTTCATAAATTTAACCGGTATAATTTTGGTATAGATTCAGTGTAGGCCTAACACATATTTTGTAGCAATGTAAGTCTAAATATTATTTCGTTTCAAGTTTACATCAGTTTATTTAGTTTTTTTTAATTAAAATGTATTGTTTTTACAACGTGTTGTTTCAATGCATAAGAGAAGTGTTAATTATTACGTTTTATTTGAAACTTTTTGGTTATTTTTGAGAATTTTGCGAAACAAAACGCAATAGCTTATTCATCTATTACTGATTAACTTGAGGCAAGTGAACTTCTTTCTCGTTCTTGAGAGCTTACTTATTAGACCTGTTCTGATTCAGAAATTTACGAGAAAGATTGTACATTTTTAGGCATGTGGTAGGAACGTTTTTTTTCAGGGGCTTGTCCAATTACAAAGCTTTAACTATACACTCAACAACACTATCCCGGTAATAGAGTGGCCGAAAATAGTAGACATATTAGACTGAACCGCTACTCAAATAGGCGTATTTTGTTCTAACGTAAGGAATCTGAACTGTAATTTCTACTCTTAGAGTTCAGCAGAATAATATTGTCAAGAAGGAGAGGCAGAAATGAATTTGCGTTGTTAAATATGCATGTTTTAACAAATGCGGAAACTAGAGAAGAACACAGATTTTCAAATAAGTAATTACGGAAATTTGTGTATTTTAGTTTTTGTTTGTTTTTGGCGCAACAGCCCCCATTGAGCAGGTCCTCCTCAGTCACGAGGTTTCTATATCACACACAACGACGCACCACAGTGGGTAGGACTCCTCTGGACGAGTGATCAGTTCGTCGCAGAGTCCTCTACCTGACAACAAATACAACACTCACAACAGACAAATATCCATACCCCCGGTGGGATTCGAACCCACAAACTCAGCAGGCGAGCGGCCGCAAACCCACGGCTTAGACCGCGCGGCCACTGGAAACGGCTGTGTATTTTAGTGCAAGACGTAAATAAAGATGATGGCGCGGATTAAAGAGGAGGAAAAACGAGGAGGTGTTAGAGATTGTGAATTTTAGAAATACTGAATCAAAACTAAACCTCGTCTGTTGCCTTCAGTAGACTACTAATCTAACAACAGTCACTCTGAAATTAAGCTTGGCTGAATCTTTATTTTCTTTGTCCGTTTTCACCATCCAACAGTATTTGGGAGAGCAGTAGGTCGGTTTATTGTCTTTCGCTGTGTAATGTTTGCAAATAGTTTCTTGTTGAGCATCCTGTAATCTAATCAATAGACACTTTTTTTCTCTGTTCATCACAGTAAAATGTTATAACACGATAAATCAATATTCAGTAGCGTATTTGCTATTATTTCTCAAAACAGAACACCACGTTGAAAGCTTCATTCCTACAGCGTTAACTAACGGCCATCAGTCAACGTCCACTCATTGAAGCAAAGCGGAAACGCTACGTTTGAACAAATAACTCTCTCTTGTGTGGAACAACTTTAGCAGCATGCTGCCTTCGCTCTGTCGATTCGCGCTTCCAAATTTAGTGGGGCTTCAAAACATAGCGATGCGGATTCAAATAGTTTTTTTTATCAAGTAAATCAATATGTCGTCGTCGTCGTCATCATCATCATTACCACCACCACCACCACCACCACCACCACCACCACCACAACCACAACCACCAACACCAACACCAACACCAACAACGCCAAAACCGCCATCACCATCACCATCACCATCGTCTTTAATACTGTTAATATTGCTGCTGCCAACTTAGCATTCCTGCTATCTATTAGGATGGTTTCAGTTTCAAATCTCGTGTCGGAAAGCGACTGAATGACAGAGCTTTTCTTTATGGTTTTTCAGTGCCACCAACACAGTTACGGAATAATATCTGAATTAGACACTTCCAATACTTCTTATATAATTCATAATATGTATTAAATATTGTTAACATTCGACGCTGTAGATTTGAGCTACGAGAGCTTTGTTAATTACACTGCAAACCATTTAGTATTGTAATTTTTAGCTCGAATGTATTTCTTCTTCTTCTTCGTCTTCTTCTTCTTATTATTATTATTATACCATGTGGATGTCTCTTGTCACAGGCCTTTTCTTCCTGGTGCTTCACTGGAACCAGCGGTGATCCCCACCGCTCAGGCTTCAAGCTTCACACTGCAGTACTTTCCGTATTATATGTGATGTTCCAAGTATAGCTGTCTTTTGTAGTGAATCTATCGAATGTCTTCCTGGTACAGCTTCCAATTTTTTCCTTAAGCTTCTCGTTACCATTGCGGTGGCTCCAGTTATAACTGGTATAATCGTACATTTCAGCTTCCACATTCTTTGTACCTCTATACATAAGCTCTTGTATTTTAACTTCTTTTCCGCTTCCTTTTGCACAACATTTCTGTCTGCAGGTAATGCCACATCTATCAGTGTGCATGTTTTCTCTTTTTTGTTTTTAATTATTATATCTGGCCTCTTTTCTGTAACTTCTCTGTCTGTGTGTACTGCTTGATTCCACAACACTGTGACATCTCCCTCTTCATACACTGGCTTGGGTAGGCGTTGGTACCATTTGTCTGTGGTTTCAGTACCTAAGGCCTTGCATATTGAGTAGTGCAAATGTGTACAAACTTTATCGTGTCTCCTTAAATATTCGTTTTTCGCCAAAATGGAGCATCCCGAAGTTGAGTGGCCAAGAGTTTCTTCTTGTTGTTTACATAACCGGCATTTATTCTCAGTTCATTCCTTCAAGATTTTATTCTTAAAATAGTTTGTACTAATTGCTTGGTCTTGAGCTGCCACTATTGTACTTTATTATTATTATTATTATTATAGTTTGATTATTGGATTGACTCATTGAAAATTCTTCTCTCCTTGACGCTGACATTCTGTAATTTTGTAAATAAGTACCAACGTTTCGGAGAAGCGTACTGCCTCCGACTTCATAGTCCAGGAGAGAATGCTACACATTGCCATACTGAAGGGGTTTATATCCCAGACGATATCAATGTTCATAATCACCGCCTTACGGATCTCAGGTATCATTATTGTAGCCGTTGTTAACTGGGCCTAACGCGTGTTGTATGACTTACATTTAATGCTTAACATTTGGCTATGAGGCCAAGAAGTTTCGCGTTTTTATGAAATTCTAAGTTCTCTGTCCTTTCAAATCCCATCATTGAACCAAATTCTACACCACCCTCCCCGAAGATATCTTTGAATATAACCATCAGATATACGCCTAGGTTTCAAGAATGGTAACTTGCATCGATGTTTCATAAGAGTTTTGGATTTTCTGAATTAGCAATTCGTTTCCGGATTTTTCCTCTCCCCCTTAACTTCCACTGCAGTTGGTCCTTCTCTGGGGCTAGAACGTTTGTAGAATGAATAGATACTGTATATACAGAAGAGGTTTGAATTTCTGGAACCTTATTTCGACGCCAACTATGCACCTCCCAATCATCGTGCTTAATTACACACTCAATTTCATTATCGTACTGCGAACAGCCACAAGGACGTTATACTGTGTAGCCATTTCGCTTTAACCTAAGTATTATGACAAAGAGGCACATTTGCCAAACAAAAGGATCTGTCCGTATGTGTAGATTGTGTGTGTATTAGGGAAACGCTTGCTAGGTGCTGCCAAACAAACCATGAATCGTGCTATATTGCTGTATTGTTAACGGTTTACCGTCCATCCAAAGCTCCTCTCATACGGTCGATGAATGCAGTTTGCTCTTCACTCATCTGAATGCAGTACGGATCGAAATATCGCCTTATTGACTACGAGCGTGACAGATTAAAATGGGCGTGACAATGGGCCCCTCACATTAAGGAACAAAATTATACTGAGGGTATATGAGAACATAATTCTGATGTCAAGGAAAAAATTTAACCAGGAAAAGCTTCAAGAGGCTGTGAAGATTGTATAATGAAGAGTTTCAGAACTGGTAGTCTGCTCTTTATAAAAATATGATTACGATGATAAAATCGGGGAAGATTAGCAAGGATGTACGCATGAGTGAGACGAGGAATGTGTAAAAAAGGTCGGCTGGGAAATCGGGACATCTGGAAACTGACGGTAAGATTCTAGTTAACCTGAGCACATGTTTCAGACTACTGGGGAGATTTAACGTTTGTCATCCCGAAGTGTTTATATATATATATAGTATAACGTACCAGTCAAAAACCCAAAAGGGTTTTTACATAAAATGCTATTTCAGGGCGACATGTTTCAACTATTTCTGAGTTCTGAGTCATCTTCAGGCCCTCTAGGGTACAGATCCAAGGTTAACAATGTTTAAAGTGCATTCTGGAATCCCAAACGCTTACGAAAATTAGTTATTGCAAGAGTACATCTGTCAGTGGTTTTGTATACAATGGATTATATTTAAAAATTAAAACAGTAAAAATCATAAAATAGTTGTGTTATGCGTTGGTATATATATGTATGTATGTACGTACGTACGTACGTATGTATGTGTGTGTTTATGCATGTATGTATGTATGTATGTATATATGTATATATATATATATTTATATATATTTATTTATTTAAATAAACTAGATGTTTCACAGTATAGGGACATCTAACAGAGGTGTGCATATTGGGGATGATTAGTTATTATCAGAGCTTGGGTTGAAAAATTATTTAGGTACTATATATTTGTTCCACATTGAATTGGTCACACGCTACATGTATTGTACTAGAAGATGAAAAAATAGATTAGATTTAATAGTGCAGGGTATTGTTGAGACAGGCTGGGTACTGTCGTGGTTGTACCTTCTACCCGCTGTTATGTAGACAATCGGTTTATAAAGCAGCAGCAGTGGCAAGAGTTATTTGTCTTGTGTCTGCAAAGGTGCTATGGACTTGATGAATTTAGGTTCTTATCACTGATGACGACTTATTAAATTTTTCCACCGATGAAAAAGCGATATGATATCGTGCATTTCGTGACGTATTTTTTTTTAAATTGTCCTGTTTTTATGCAGACGAACAGTCTATGTCACATTTGAAAATACGTGGAGGTTGGAGTCACTGTTCTGTGTTTGGGGTGACGACTATCTATGATGTAGCGTTGCACCGATCGTGCGTGACTCAGGAAGAGTCGAAACATGTCGCCCCAAAATAGCATTTTATGTAATAAAACCGTTGTGTTTTTGACTGATACGTTATACTTTATATCTACTGGTGGGAGCTTGTAAAACAGTCATGGCCCTTGGGGTTCCATAAAGTTCGGAGAATTTCTGGAGTAGCTGAGCGACCTTCGGCTTCTCACGAACAACTGCGATCCTCAGGTTCACCTGGCTTCTTATGCTAAGGGAGGAATGGAAATTGAAGGTTTTTGAATTAGGATGCTGATGCGATTATATGAGCTGTAGAGAGCTAATGATAATTTCATCGTGCGATATTATTAGGACGGGATGTCTATCAATTACCGTCACCAAAACTGTTTATTATGTTTTTATCGCACAAGTTATACGGCTACATGTTTCTGTCACTATGTGGTAATCTTCAGGTAACTAAAATATATAACATTAAAACTAAACTGTCATTTTATTTTTTATGGATAGAATAAGATCTCAGTCCGTCAGTGTTATACGTATTTGTATTTGTAACACTCGCGAACTGAGATCTCAGTCTAACCTTACGAAAATGACCCTGTAATTGTAATTTTAATGTTATGTATTTAGTGATCTGAAAATAACCACTACGTGGTCGGTTCATGTAGCCGTGAAACGCATTCGATAAAAATATAATAATTAGTTGTGAAAATGGTAATTGGTAACTACCTTGCAGTACATAAAACACAGCGGGATATCCAAGGTGAATATAATAAGGGCGTTTATGTCAGGAATTGAACGACATGGGAAGGGTAAACAGTATGCATGAAGTAGATGGGAAGTAGTATGTATTATTTAGGATATCTTTGGAATCAGACTAAATGAGAGATTTTGACGTGGATATATTGCGTTATAAAAAAGAATTTAGATATCTTGGTGTTGTAGAACGATATGTATGGATTGTAAAGTAAACAGCAACTTTGGTATGTTTGCTAGGAATTTCACTTATAATGAAAAGTTGAAAGGTCTGTGATCCACGCCAAGTATTATTTGGGTGATGAAATCAAGTGAAAATACAGTTAGCAAGCACGGGACGGGTTATAATTGTGTGCAGGGCTTTGATGGGAAATTCTGAGGATAATAGGAGGCTTCGAAGATCTAGACGTAGATGGCAGTGCCGTATTAAAATTGATCTTCAGAAGTAGAATGGAATTGCGTGGACCAGATTTATCTGGCACAAGATAACGGCAACCGACTAGCCATCTTCAATTGGTAATGAACCCCCGGGTTTCTTAAAATTTACGGATTTTCTTTACGAACTAAAAATATACTATTCGCTTCTCATGTACGACTCTTTACCAGGAAGATAATTAATGGAAGGATAATATCGAGTTGATGCTTAGAGAAATGTGACACAAAGTTAGCGGCTCAGGAAAGACTCTGCTCCTTCAATTTTGTTTGTGGGAGGATAATATTAAAGTGAAACTTAGAGAATGTAATACAAATTTACTGATTGATGTTCCTCGGCAGAAGGTCCGTGACGGTCGTCTGTAAACGTGGTCAACCTTCCTGTTTCACAAGAACAGGACATTTCTTTACCAGCTGACCTCTAAATTTACTCTCACATTTACTTTGTAAACTCAACAGTATATTCGTGTTAATAAATTACTGAGTCAACATTTGTAGTTTAGGATAATTTTGCGCCACTTTCACCAGTCTCTCTTGCTTCCACAGAAACAAATTTCAGGCTGTGAAGGTACTTCAAGTAACGCTTTTACGAGGCCAAACTTTATAACCTTTCTGGCTTTCGTATGAAATGAAATGTGTATCTTCCCTCAGAGATATGGCTGGTCTATAATGTTAACATTATCACGGGTATAGTTTCTGGTTAGATAGAAAGTACAGCATGTAAATGAAGACGATGTGCCAGTTTGTGGTTCATTTATGATGAAAACGGTTTCGAGGTAGGGACAGGGACAATGAAATACACTTCCACGCCTTCTCTCAAGAATTGCAGAACGTAATCACACTATAAGAATAATTATTGCTTTTGAAGCGTGGTGACTTCGAAATGTTTAGAAATTACATTGACAGATAAATTGTAAGTTAAGTATATATTTACTTATTAGGTTTTATGTACACACGTGATTCACAGTGCTGCCCTGCCATTCTAACTTGCTTTACCAACCCGCCGCTTAGTAAGAAACTGTTCTGCTCGTAGAATAAATCCCTGAAAATTTTTTGACATTTCGATTTCGATATTTACACAGAGGGTTCCCGCAAATCTGACTTTGACTTGTAGAAAATAGTGATCATACTCGCGGAGACCCGGGTGGTGGAGTGAATGAGATGGAAATAATGTATCTAGGAGAATATAGTTTCTCATTTTAAGGGGGAAACTCCGAAATTTGTTGATTTTTCTATTACAGGTATGGATTTAAGTGCAGATTGGCATCTATACCATGCTCTTTTCTCATCGTGGGGAATATTCTTCGCTAGGAGATTTTCCAAAATCGCAATGATTATGGGACAAGGAAAAGGGAATTTTTGGGCGGAAAACCCAAATTAGCACCGTTTCTGAGACGCGGAAATTCCCACCTGAGTAATCATCAGTGATCGAGGAGAACCTATAGTTCGGGGAAAATTCGTCGTTTAGGGGAAAACCACACTGACATCGTTGATGTAATAGGAATCAACCAGCACGGACAAAATTGCTGGCACTGTCTGGGAAGGCCCAAAGCTCGGATATTGTCCTGTTGGCCGAGTACGGGGAGGACCTAAACTACTAGTTGCGTCATTTTCTCTACACATGCACGATACTTATACGGAATATAGTAAAAATAAAGTCAGATTAATTTGAAAAAATGCTTGCTATAATTCAGCTGCGAAATATTATAATTCCCTTCTATCTCGAATGAAAATCTAAAATTAAAAAAGTTGTATATTCTCTCTTTTTATACGGTGTGATACTTTGTATAATTAAACGTGATACTAACACAAAGCGAAACACATATTTGGTATGTGAAAGCAGTGCTGACGAGGTGCACGTAAATGGATTTGTAGGATTTTGAAATATAAAAGCGTGAGACAAATAAAATTGCATTTAATAGTTCGGCTAAACACCTGAAGAGAATAAACCATTCCGAAGGTTTAGGCTTTGATTATAGGGTATTGTTAAGATAGTTGTTAAAAACTGAAGTGAAAGTGTAAACCTGAGCTGTATTTAATGATGATGATGATGATGATAATTTTTTACTTAAGTCCCACAACCTTACCCATGTCTATTCGGGCTACCAACTGATTAACGCCGCCTTACCACGGTGGAGGATTTGTACTAGTTAGGGCAGTATCGGTTTGTTGTGAACATGGTCATGAACTTTCTGGATAAAAATACTCGGACATCTTTGTGAGGCTGGGCAGTTAAAACCTTTCAATAAGGAATTTCGAGCAGAATTTTGAGCAGAATTCAAGCTCTGCTTTCTTATGACACATGTCTTAATTTTTGTGCATGTGTCAGTAATATCACTGTTGTTTGCTTTATCTTCTTTGAATAATGTTTTACTGACTCCCAGATATTGTATATTCTAAATGCTTCAAGTTTATTTTACAAAATTCGCAACCTCAACGTATGTGTAATAATTTATTTGGAAAATATTCTGTATTTATTACGAAGGTAAGCTTCTTATCTCTTTCCATTACAAATTTCTAGGGTTCTTTGGTTTTCACCAACAAAGAGAAAACAAGAGAATTTCTTTTCTACGGGCGTATTTATTAGTTTGGTTTCTACGAGAATATTACCTTAACAGAAGTTGAATTTGTTCTATTACCGTCCGTCACTTCATGAAAGAATATTAATTGTCGCTAGTGTTGCTCTGGCTTCAAATTTTGCTCTTTGGTCACTACCAAAGTTAAAATGTATGGCGTTGGATTATTTTCAACCTTCATGAAATTCATATCCTGTTTTGTGAAATAACCCAGTTGGTTCAAATACTTAAAGACTGCATGCGCAGAAAACAAGTTACCTCATAAGTTTACTTGTTTACTTTCTAGGAAGAAAAGTGGAATAAAATGGGCTCTACTGTGCGACGTTGTTTGCTATTAAGTGTGTATGAAACATGGAATGGTCCTACATACGTAACACAAAATGGTGTGTTTAATTACCGACCCTTGTTGCAAGTTTGGCTACCGATTCTTATTCTTAAACAAGATGAACATAAATCACAGAGTCGTCCCACAAAACATGATCAACATTGGGTGTATTCAGAATAAAATTTTGCGTAAAGCCTAGTTCAGTTGCATTAATTGCCTCTGTTTCAATAAAAAATTTGAGACGGTGTACGGTGTTAAATAGTGACACATAATATAATTACACTGGTGATACTGGTTTTAGAGAATTAGGTGTACTCGTGTTAAGGTATTTGTTGTCGTAGAAGTAAAATTAGTATGCGTAAGTGCAGGGGATGTACAGGCAAGCTGTACGAATTATTAACATCCTTCGTGGACCACAAGAAATAACGTAACGGTAAACTCCACAATTCGTACTGAAATACTACGTCATTAGAATGATATAGTGAAGAAAAATGGAACTGATAGAACGGTTAGAATACACGCGTACGTGAAACGGAATGTTTAAGTAAGAATCCCTGATAGAAGATGACGATGATTATGATGATGATAATAATAATAATAATAATGAGAGACGCATAAGGAAAAATTGGAAGATATACCAGGAAAACATTCGATAGATTCACTACAACAGAAATCTATACTTGGAACATCTCACTTAATACGGAAAGTACTGCAGTGTGAAACTTGAAGCCTGGGCGGTGGGGATCACCGCTGGTTCAAGAGAAGTACCAGGAAGAAAACGCCTGTGACGAGAAACGATACTACTACTACTACTACTACTAATATTATAAGCAGACGGAAATGATAGCACATGGATATGAGACCGACTATGTTAATCAGTTCTGAACGCCGACGGATCGATTTCACCAGGTCAGATCCTGCATCTGATAACAATATCTTTTTCTAAACTTTTCTGTCGATGGTCGAAGTTCGTTTATACTGGCATTGCTAAGATCTGCAAACCACAATTGCTTAGTCGCAGTCTGCAGATACGGTACACTCCCATCCACTCAAACGTGAACTTCGCGTTTGCTCTGAAGATTGAGACCATGCCGGAATTAGAAAACAAAGTAGCAGAAGAGAAAAGATTTTAGCTACTGGACGTGAAGCAAGGGTGGAAGAGCTCTAGGATACGCAAAGAGGAAGGCAAAGTAGCAAGAGACAAAGACAGGAGGGTGTAGCTTTTGTACTTGATGAAATTGCATTCCAGTGCAGGCTGCCGTGATGGTGCGTCACTTCCACCTCGTGCGTCGGGAAGCAACAGATATCCGTACTGTATTCCCCCACCTCTCGCGGCGGAGTGCCAATGCGCAGTGGTGCTGTGACCCCAACAGAGCTTTATTCTTACGATCTGGTGTCCTAGCCAAGAGTCGACTCAAGTACTTCTTGATCCTCTGATCCAGGGCTACGACGACAGGCTATCAAGTCTGGTACGTTTGACCCGGCCGCCAAGTCCGTTGTGTTCGGGTCATCTCGGGCCGCTTCGCTGCTGCACGCCTCCCTGTGCTTGGTCCGACGGGTTGTGTGGGCCAGTGTGTGGCAGCAGCCGCTGCGGGGTGTTTGCTTGTGCGTTCAGGGCCTGACTGCTGCAGGTCCTTCTTATCTTCCCCCTCAAACATATCGCGTGATGTTACGCTATCCGCGAATACTGCTATGGAACAGTAATTGTGACTAATTTGTTTAACAACATCGTTGAGGTGAGTTACTGAAAGCATAATTGAAGGAAAATATGTATTTCAGGTTTCTGAAATTTCGCTACAAGAATTTCGTTTCTTTTTATGAAATTATGTTTATTGAAGAATCGAGTTGTCGTAGTTAATACCTTGGGACTAATTTTCCAAGAGCAAAGATAGCTTTATTGCAATCTACCGTTATTCCCGTTTTAATTAAAGGTTTAGACGGTTCCTTGCCACTTAATCTCAGACTTTTCAGTTGTTCTGTACAAACATTTGCATTGCGGAGTTTTTAATTTTTCAGCGAACCCCATTTAGTTTTATAAAACAATTTTTCTGAAGAAGCGAATTTTGCAGTTTATCGCTTGTTCTAGGTCATATTGACAGCAGTGACAACACTTTGTTTTTATCTTACTAATTCGTGGTGCGGAGATTATATATGTATGTACAGTGAGAACATAGACGTTTTGGTAGGAAAACCTAAAAGGGAGAACTCATTTGGAACTCAAAGAAATAGCCTATGGATGCAGAGAGGAGGATACTGTCACAAGGAATCTGAAATAAATTATGAAGAGCGGGGATGGATTTGTCTGTCGTGGTCTTATGAACAAGGTGTTGAACTTTTGTTTCCGTAAGACGGTGGTGGTCTGACTGGCCTGTGTTTTTTTTTTTCAAGGACCGTCTCCATGGACTTAGAATTTCAGTGGCTATATTGTCAGATGATTTGTTATTACGTTAGGCATTTTAACCTTTGGACGCCTAATGACAACTGTAGTTGACGTACCGCAACGCTAACCTCCAAAGTTGCATTTTATATATTTATTCAGCAAATATAGGTACCGAATATTTTAAACACGGTATATACTCACAGTTTTTTCTCTTCAAAATGCAGTTTGTTTCATAATTCTAACATGTTTGGTTCCTGTATTATTCACATTTTATATACAGGGTGTGCTAAAATTAAAAAAATAATTCCGGCGCCAAAAGGTTAATAGTCGTGAACAGTATAATTTAAGTCAAAATTGCTGCTACTCTGGTGTTCCAATTAATGCCTCTTATCGCAGTGGTAACTACGTATTTCACATGGTTTAATATTCGATAACTCGGCTTTTCACCCGTGGAACGTATTTCTGTCTTTCATTTTGTTGTGGGTATTAACAGCTGTTGTTTTCACGAACACAGTTAACCGATAAATCTTTGTAAAAGGACTGAGTGTGTTTTATCGTATTTAGAAACAGAATTTTTGTTTATTGTTTAAATTAAATTAGTGATTCAAACGATAAACGGTGTAGAAGTTTCTGCTTCGTTTTAACTGCCATAATTTGGTAAATTTTTTGACGGGAGGTACTGCCATCGCAGAAACCTTAAGTGTAGGAAAACACATAAGAAGACGAGTATAGGATCACAGACCGAACGGTGTTGAAATCAGCGAAAGTGGTGTTCGAACGATTTAAGATTGTACAGGTTAGGCTTGGTGACGGCTGTTGAGACGAAAAGAATTGTAACATGTAGCCAGCTGGACCGGAACAGGTGCCTCGTGCTACATATTACCTGGTTGTTTGCTGTAGTTCTCTTGAGGGAGGACGCACAATAACACTGTTTTATTTAGGGGCTCCACACGCACATAACAGTCGACCCACCGAACTGACCATAATCAAGTATGTGTTCTTTGTGATACAAAAATTCGTAAATTTAAGATAATGAAGAGGAATTTCGAAAGTCGTACAATATTTTTTATCGGATTTCTATAGTCGCATTGACTTCGAGTCTGCTGTGTAGCATAGTTTTGCTGTCCATTTGTGTTTAATACAATTCTTAAAATGAATTTCGCTATTCATATTCGCACTTGATCATCAAGTGTTGCTGTTGGGCGAAGTAATTTGTATTTTTTGTGTTTAAGGCGGTTTTGTTTTCTATTTATAAATATAGAAATTCACGCAGTTGTTTCTTTTACTCATTAATATTGTTTGTTTGGGCTTCTAATTTTTTAAGGAATTTTTTCATTAATGGCAATAAAATTATGTCTCCTTGATTTATAACGAAGCTTGCACGCACGATGTAGCTTCCCAGACCTACGATCTACAACCCACGTAAAATTACGTGACCTATATACCATCACTAAACCAAGCCATGAGAGTGCTTTGTGACAGTGTATCGATACTAACAAGATGAATGTGGTTGTGGAATATATATTCCCATATCAAGAGAGAAATGTCAGCGAATATACCGCATCATGCAATCAAACGTCCTCCGAATAAAGATGTATGACTTTGAAAACAGCCTGCTATAACAAATTAAGGTGTAGAAGAACCTTCCCCCTAAACCGACGTAGCAGAACTGCAGCAATGCCTGTAGCCTGTTATGCCTGATTCATGCAAATGTGACCCAAATGTTCTTCCTTGTTTACTTAAGAATTTTTCAACTCAAAAGATTGCTTTTTCAGGACATTAATTTTAAAAATTAACAGAGTTATTACTCGTAAAAATTAAAATCTTTGTAGTAAAAATAATGACTTTTATCCTATGTTTGAGTGTGTTTTAATTAATATTTTTATTATTTGTATAAATAATTTTCGTATGATTACTTGTTATTAACAGTTGTTAAAACACAGTTATGTACCTAAAGTCACATTACATTATATTCTTCCAGTGCATTAATGCTGTCAAATAGTGATGTGTATCAGAGCTGATGTGCATGTATGGAGGAATTGACCGCAAATTAATTCCTATATTCCGTTTCATTAAAAATCTAATAATTGTAGAGCGACGTGCTGTAAAATACGCGTAGGTAAAAGTACAGTTATTTCAGTTTGTAAGAATTATGCTTGTAAGGGGTACTGGGAAGTGGAAATAGAACTCCCACCATTTCTGGACCTATGAATTACTTTAAACATTAGTAGAATGTGTTTCATTGTATGTGATTAATGAAGAAATCCAATTATTTTTAGTAGAAAGCTTGTTGACTTCCAGGGTCGGTCTAAATGCGAGTGGTGAAAAGAAAAGTTAATGTCCTATGACCGTTTAGAATGCACCCAGTCAGTGACTGGGCTGTTTTAAGGTTGAACATCGCCTTTTTTTCTTCCAAATTAATAGTTATTTGAGATATAGCCGACACAACTAAGTTTTTCTTTAAGTGTTTAATAAAGCTCTTAGGCTACCTCTGAGACAACAGCAACAACAACAGCAACAATAACAGCAGCAGCAGCAACAGCAGCAACAACAACAACAAGAACAATAGCAAACAAAAACAAAAAACAAATACAACAAAAATATTTCTCTACTCTTAATGATACCGGAGGTTTCGCGACGCCCCAGCCCAACCCGAATGTAGGAATATCACTTACCACCAGCAACTAAGTGCCCCTCCATTTCTTCAGGCAACGTTGATAGAAAAATCCATTGTAATACCTTCTTAACTTATGTCAATATTTACAGGATCATCAAAACCGGATCCCGTAGATTGTGAACATAACAGATTGTGCAGTGTACACCGCCAACCGTCGACACCACCTCTAAACAAACCCTCCTTTTTTAACTATTTTTCTACTATTTAAACTATTTGTTTTTGTGCATACTTATGAAGTTAACGTGGATATCGTCTGGTAAAAACTGAGATCTCAATTTCCAACAAAAAAGGCATCTCATGTATTTATGTCTCATGTCTTATATTACCTACGTTTAGACTGATGATGACCGAAAATGGTCGAAATACTTCAGTTGTGTCGACTGTTTCTTACATAAATATTGACTGGACTCTTCCTGTTCATCGACATGTATCGAGATAAGCGTACTACGATTTGAAACGTCGAGATCTGTCTACCCAACATTTTATTAAAACAATCTTACACATGTACAAGAAATTTAAAATATTAGTGTCGGCCTGTTAACAAGCCATCATCAGAACTTTCTTTATCAAAAGCCGACCGGTGAAACTTGTTCTAGCATGTAGGATTGAGATCTTATTCCTTTACAATATTGTCGTAAAATTATTGAAATAAATATATAAAATATGGAAAAAATTTTAATTTTGTAATTTTACCCATATTATCCAAATTATAATTTTATCCATAATTGAAACAAATTCATAAAATATGGAAAAAATATAATGAATCCGTTACTGAAATAAATGTATAAAATGTGGATAAAATTATAATTTTATAATTAGTTCCGTATTATCCAAATTATAATTTTGTCAATTGTTGAAATAAGTATATAAAATATGGATAAAAGTATAATTTTATCCATATTTTAACGATTTATTTCAATTATTTTATGACAAATACTATAAAGAATGAGATCGTAATCCTAAATGCCAGGACAAGTTTCACTGGACGGCTGTTGATAAAGATAAAAGTCTGATGATGGCATGTTAAGAACGCCGAAGCTAGTAACCTGTAAATCTTGTATGTGTGTTGTGTAAGAGTGTTTTTAATATATCATTTGAATAAAACACAACGGAGATAAGTCAACTTAACAATTTAAATACGAAGCTCAGACTGCTATATTTAAAGACCCAAATCGTACCGCGCTGTAAACACTTTTCATCTCGGCTATAAAAACCAATTAGTTTATGGTGCAAGTGGTACAAGTCGCTGTTTGTTCTGGCATAAATAACAAACACATAAATACAGCGTGGGCAGAAAGTACAATTCTTGAATGTTAAACCTGTTGGTGCATCACGTAACCAGTAGGCTTTAAAAGGTTAATATTACATACACAATCGGCAGCAACACCGCTGTGTGAACCTCACAACTCGAAAATTTGGTCCATAAAACTTCAGTGCGTCTGTACATGAATGTGGCAGTGTTGAGGAAATTTAATCCAGGATCCGGTTCCACCTGGGTGTTGAAGGCGAATTGTTACTGTTGAATGTATGCGACCAGAGATCCCTTTTGAATGCTAACCTTGCGAGTATTCAGCGCAACTGAGACTCACAGGCACTGTGTCGCAGTGAATAGACCTGCAATGGGGGATGTGCACTGCTGTACATTCACGTTAATTAAAATAGCAGCAGTGCAAGAAACACTCCACAGGTACAGACAGAAGGGTACTCAGAGTCAATTTAAAGTGAGTACACTCTGTGTTGAGCTACACAGACGGAGATGTGTCAACGGTGTTTTTTTAAAACGTAAATTAAGGGACAAATATATATATACATTTATTTATTTAGAAATAGGTTATATTATTAACACACACACACACACACACACATATATATATATATATGTATATACGTATATTTACACGAAAGACTCTTCAGAACGTCTTTCTTTTCTAATTATGTTAAGCGAAAGTAGAAATTTTCGTAGCGGTGTAGATGAATCTGTTTCGTTGTCGTCGGTTTGGATGAGTTTGCGGTCTCCATTTAAAGGGTAGCTGAATACTACGTCCTCCAAAATGTTGATAAATTTCTACCAATATCCATGGCATTATAAACGTGGAAGCCTGGTGTCTGGTAATTAGGACTGTGTCGTAGAGTGGCGAAAAACGCCTATTAGCTTCGTCATGTCTGTCTGTCTGTCTGTGCGCATTATGAGTGCGGCTCTCACTGGTCAGTTTCAGTGAAATTTGTTATTGAAAAAGTAATTTGAGAAAATCCAAATTTGGTTAAAATCGGACAAAATGTCAGGCACATTATGTGAAGACCCAAGTATGTTTTATAGTTGTCAGCGATATAAATTCGCTATGTAAGCATTGTCGTGCAACACTCAATACTTTTATATTGTTGACAGTGACATGTAGTTCAACAGTACACAGAGAACGCATTGTTGCGTTCTGCTGCAAGATTGCTTACGCACACTCACCACAATGCTGCCATCTTATACGCACACTGCCTATTTCGTATACTTCCTATAAAAGGGCAGCTGTGAACACGAACATGAAATGTAGAAGCAATAAAATGTGAGAAAGGTTTTGAATGGCCGAGTGGCTATTACCTTTAGATTATGAGGAAACAATCCGATGAATGGAATTGCTTATGCTAAAACAACATTTTTATGTGGTTCTTGATATTCGGAGAATATTTGAGTTGGTAAGTGCCCCACAAACGTGCCACTTCTTAAGCAGTTACTTTTACTACTTCTTTGGTTATGTTGCTTCAGGTGCATAAGAATGTTGTCGCTAAATGTTTATAAACAGTTCAGATATTATAACATTAATTCTTTTGTTCCCAGAATTGTATGATTTTTTATAAATATCAGAGTCGTTCGATAGTGAGTCCTTAGTCTTAGGTTACTTAGTTTACTGCATTACCTACCACGTAGTTTAGAGTCTAACGATATATGCGATGGAATGAAACGGACCGTAAAGGAAGCAGTATTATTAATTTTCTAGTTATTTATGTATGATTTTGCCCTGCGAAACTGGGGAAAAATACGAAAAGCGTCAGAGTTGTCAGTGTACTCACTGGAAGTCAAACTGTGTATTTATTGAGTTACCTGCCACTTAACCGCAACATTTCTTGCTCATAATTTTGGTTCTTTGAATAAATGCTATATTAATTTTAGAAAATTTTTACAATAATAAATTAAGCAGCAAAATAAATTATCCATTGAAAGTCAAAGTGGTGTAAGTCATAATTTCAAGAAATGTGAGCTTTGCTTGTACGGTATCATGGCACTGAAGTCTGTGGTGAGACAAAATGGTGTAAACTTTAGTTACTAGTATGCTCCACAGGACACAGCGATTTGAATGTGGGCCATAGGTACTCTTTTCGCGTTGACAGGCAAAGCAGTGTGAGTTGTCCTCGGAAGAAAACATGACTTACACTACGTTTCCTGTAATAGCTGAATGTTCAAATTCAAATCAATATGATTTAATTGTTACATCAACGACGCTACTATTTGATTGAGTATTCAGGAAGTCCGATTTTGAAATTTCTTTTTGCAAGGGTTTTTTTTTGTGATATTAAGTGTCAATTCAGAAAAACACTAAGAAGTTCCATAAACTGTCCATTTCACCCTAATTGAGAAATATTTTATTCGTTGTTGTTGTTGTTGTTGTTTGTGTTGTGTAATTGTGTTATTGTGACAGTAGTCTACGCATATATAATTTAATTTCTGGAGGTGACTTAAAAATTCAACATATAAAAGGAAATTCTTTCCTTCACCCATTCTGAAGTTAGTAGTTGTACTAATTATGAATGCTGACCGACGAAAAAGCAATTCTGTGCCCGCTCTTGGACAGTATTTTAATTCCATGATCTTGTGATTCCTTCATTTGTGTTCCGTTACAGTATCTCATCTACCGCACAAAGTTTGATATTTCATTTGCACTGTGAAAACACAAAATAAAATAATTTCTGTAACATTCTGTTTGTTGGGAAAATGTGAAAAACAGTACCCTAAAAAAAAGCATTTGCTCTTGGTTACTGTAATCACACAGCCCTGTCAATGCCTAGTGTAATTAACGCAAAACGTAATGATATTAAAGAGAGTCGTAATTGGTTATCGGGTTATATGTACACGACAGAGAACTGACCATAGATTCAGAAAATTGAATTACCAGTCCAACTGCTACTGAATATGTAAGACGTGGATCCCGTATTCTATCCCACAGTGGCAGAGGAAGTTATGTTAAACCCAGCAACACACCTGAGTCCCCGCGGTAAGATTGCTGTACAGAATGCATCTCCGGTCTTGAATACTGTTACAAACTTAATGAAATTTAGGTGCAGTGCCGTATCTAGGATTTAATTTTCGAAGGGAGGAGTGATTTTAAAAGTAGGCAATAATTTAAAGTGTGTTAATTAAGGATGCTCTCGGTTTATGAGATACATAGCGTCGGTCATAGATGGATGAATGGGTATGAAACATCTGTGGAAATACGCTAACAGAGGAAAGCAAAGTACTCAGAGAGAAAAATCTCAAAGTGTCACATTGCCCATTACATATTCCATACGGAGTGAATTGGGATCTAGGCCGAACCTGCACGATGAGTGGCCTAATCCATATCACGACCGTTGAAGTTGGTAAGAAAATGTTCAGTTTGTTACATGATGTCACATGCAATTTATTCTGTGTGATGTTAATGCCCTCTTAATTATGAAAATTATTTATCTAATGAAATTATCTAAAGAGGATTTAATTTTCTTGCAGCTCAGGTTTGTCAGGGATATCTGAACTTGTACTGACAATTTTCTTTAAGTACCAGCCTCATCAAATCTCTGCGGGCGAATAAAACCAATCTTATAATAAAAACTACAGCTGAAGTAAGAATTTGTTTCTTAATCTAATGGTGGTTTGTTAGCTGTTTGTTACGTCTCTTAGTCTAAAGTGGAAGCATAATTGTAGATAATATGGGAGGCAATGAACGTATAATAATATCGTGACGTGTTCCGTAAGCATTGTCGTCAAGGACGTGCAAAACTGCTTTCTATTTGTATTTTCACGTACATATATCTGTCAACAATGTGATATTGAAAGCATTGTCATGGAAGCACAGTAATGTGTCTGTTTTATTGTTGCACTAAATAAGTCACTGCTAACAACATGGAACACAATTTGGTCTTCACGTAAAGTGCGCTGTATTTTTTATCCGATTTTAGTCATATTTCACATTTCTCGGTAGGGTTTTGTGAAGTTCCCAGTATAAAATATCAGTGCCTTTATTTTAACCAAATTTATATTTTCTAGACAGTTTTTTGTAGAAGTCCAGAATATCAAATTTTGCGCACAGCGCTGATAAATGCTGACAGAAGGGTGGAAATGGTGAAGCCAGTAGACACTCTGCGAACACTCCAAATAAACTAAAGAGCTGTAAGAATGAATGGTCGTGGCTTATTTAAAAAAAATCATAACTTCATAGAGATGTTGAATTAATCAATGGAAATATCAGCTAGGAAAGTATCCTGTGGGATAAGAACTGATCTTGAGACTTCTCTAATAGGAAATTGGAATGGAAATTATTCCACATTGCTGCTATAGGTAAATATTATTATTCAGTAAAGTAAGCGATAACATAGAAAGTTTTGAAGTGTTCCTTACTGGATAAAATCCGTACTTTTCCTTCCCATAAATTAGCAGCGAGTAATTTCGTCGTGTGCCGTAAATGTTGGCTCAATATCCTAGTAATCCGTAGGCCGTTGCTGGCCCCCGACTACAGGCATGGAGTCTTAACTTGCTAACTAAGGCTGACAGGTAACTGAACAGTATGCTGTAGAGAGTGTTGCGCGATGAGTGGCCAAACTTCAGGAATATGTCTTTTAAAACACTGGTCGCTTTCCACTGTTATCGAGTTATGCGTTATTGTTATTGAATACAGCAATAAATACAGAATAATTTTAATTTGTATTTTATTATTAACAACTTATATATTTAAAACTAAATAACTTATTCTGAATGACCGCGTCGTATCACCATTCACTCTGCTGGGTGTTGTTCAATTGAGTGCTTCAACTGAATTTTACGTTTTCCATTCCGTTCATTATGATTCAGTTACTATAACGTGACCAAAAAATGCACATATCCATCTGTATAGTCACACATTCACGAACTGCAGACAATTCTACATATTGAGAATGATAGAATTGTTGAACGATTATTTTATACAAATGTACACTCCCTGATGTTGTGTCAGTAAGGCCCGAAGCATGTATTTGTTTGCCTATTAAAGCATTATTTTAATGCTAACGAATTGTGTGCATTTGTTGGTAACATTTCAAAAACTTCAACTGAATGTGTTTCATATCCTTTTTTATGTCAGCAGTCGTTTCGATTACGCACTCTACTAGAATTTTCCGACTTACTGCTGTGGTACATCAGCACTGAGAAGTTTCCCCGGCCGAAGAAAACTAAGGGGTAACCGGTCAACCTATTGTTATCCATCTTTCTTCACAGTTACGTGGGGACCGTGGTAGCACACTGGCCAAGGTGCTGTGCTACAAATAGGAAGGCTGCTAGTTCGATCCTAGCTGGAGTCAGAGGATTTTTCATTGACGTAAAATACTTCCGATCACTCTATGTCTCTGGGGTCGACTCAGCCTCTAACAGAAATGAGTACAAGGAGTATTTCCTGGGGGTAAAGGCGGTTGGTGCCTAAGGCTGACAACCTACCACCATCCTGTGCCATTGTCATGAAATCTGGGAACCTTAACTTCTTGGAACACTCTGGGCCCTTCTGAGCCTGTAACGGGACTGCTTTACTTTTCACAGTTACGTTAATTTACTCTGTAATATTTCTGCCGAAGTGTTGAAGCGCTCCGAGTTGCGTCTAAGTTCGTCCTCCTCCGGCAAGAGACACATTTTCCAAATGAAGAGGTTTTATTTACTGAAGATTGGCTTTAAAGCCTGCTGTTAAACATCCCTCCGTGCACTTTCCTCCAGATGGTAGTTTCGTAGACTTATCTTACATTCAACGAAAACCCCAGTTGGAAGAAAAATACTTTTTACTACTTCATGTGAAATTTGACGTGTCCTTTTGTGGCTGATACCCATGTAGCCGTGTGGCAATTGGCGCTGTTCTTCGAAGAGAATTTTTAGCTGCTATGATAATTGGTATATATCATCGTCATGTAAAATCCTCGTTGCCTGTGTCTATACAACGCCAATCTTTATGTAAATTCTCCTTACACCTGTGACCGAGCTTCACTGCACTGTATCCAGAACATCGTCCACTCCTGGCCCTGGTTGTTCGCTTTCTGCAGTCACTCGAGACAAGGATGTAGCCTCTGAAAAAAAAATTTGTTTTCAAACTAAAGTAATTTTAAGTGTGGAACTTCAGTATCTTGTTGTCACCACTGGCCTTACCTTACAGGAACCTTACTATGATGTATTTCCGCTACAGAAACCGTGTACATAATGTATGTTGACATATTTCTCATTTATAAATTGCAGAGGCAAGCTGTGCCAGCTGTGTGCGCTAGCACTCAATTCGATTAAGGTTACAACTTGCTTAACTCGATAAATCGACCTGTGGTTTATAGGATGTTTTGCTCCATGTGACCTCTGGTACATGCTTCTGAAGTTCGGCCAGGTCGTTGTGGAACGGACGGTATGTTACTTGAATTTGTGTAGGCGTGTTAATGCAGCAAAAATTATGCATCCACTCAATACAAATAAATTTAATCAGCAGCTTTAAGCTCTCATGACGTGTGAAGTAACTACCACCATCATGAGATGGAGGTACTGTTTTATTTATTTCACAGTAATACGCGTGCTACTATTTACTACCTATTTAATATTATCTGATTACATTTAGAATCTTAAAATGACACTGTTAGGGGTTCGCCTATAAATTGTAATCCAAGAGACCTAAAAGAGATGGTGTTTGTGTAACTTCGGTATAAGTATTTTTTTAATTCTTCCTGTTATTAACGTGATATGTTATCTTCTAACGACCCTTCTGACTTGTATATACTTGGCCTGTAGCTGTGTCAGTGTAGGAGCTGCTCTTTATGTACCTATCTGTTCAGAGAACATATTTTCAGTTAATTACTCTTGATGAAACTTCAGCACATATTTTACATGTAAGAACAAGTTTACGTCAGTGTTAAAAAAATCCAACTAGATGCAACAGTATGCAGATATTTAATTACTGCAAAATCACTCTACATGTTTCGGGTGTCACAGCACCCATCATCAGGAGTACTAAAAACTGTAACCTCAACTTCCCTC
>Ga0123354_10002436_pt1 | contig 24586 bp, 14 predicted proteins | sample TergutLab28metaG_2_FD_97872 | JGI IMG/M metagenome (GOLD analysis project Ga0123354, IMG submission 97872) | Labiotermes labralis P4 segment gut microbial communities from Petit-Saut dam, French Guiana - Lab288 P4 | ecosystem: Host-associated > Arthropoda: Insects > Digestive system > Gut ... | reverse complement strand
TTAATCGTAGCAGAAGCTCCATCGGCTAATGTGATATCTGCAGTGAAATTAACGCTCACAGCGGCGTCAACCGCTACATCGGTGGCGTTAGCTGCAGGTGTTTTGGAAGCAACGGAAACAGTAGCAGTTATCGATCCTTTTATATAATGAAACTGGAATTGATAGAGACTGCCCCAGTCATTATCCTTTATAAAATAATACCAATTGCCGCCATCGCAACGCACCCTATAACTGTTTCCTAATGCATCCTTCGTTTCCATATTATAACGATCGGTTGCTGCCATTCCGTCATGGTTTGAACCATTGCCTGCCTTAAACCAAATTTTGTTTAAAGTCAAATCTCCAAAGTCGGTTGGATCTGTGAATACGCATTTCGTAAGAGTTTGCCAGGTAGGATCCTCTGTACCTGAGAAGTCCCATGCCGCCGCATTTTGAAGCGCTTTACTTCCCTGAGATTTGCTGTAAACGGTAAAACCATCCTCATTGTTTCCTACAAAACAAAACAGAAGGTTGTCGGGGCAAGTGGAAGGATTATCAACATAACCTTGCCAAACATCAGGCGTAGCCCACTCCGTCCCAAGCAGATTACCCGGATCTGAATTAGAGTGTACCGGTCGGTCGGTACCGTCGCTACCACCCCATCCATTCGAAACCATTAAATACCACATAGCTTCTCCATCGTTAATGCCTATACTGGGCGTAAACGGGAGGCTTGCGGTTGGGACTGTAGTCTGAGCCTTCATCCCAAATGTTATCGCAAAAAATGCGAACAATAATGTAAAAATTTTTCTTCTCATGATAATAAAAAAATTAAATTAATAAATATTTATTATAAAAACACACAATTTTACCGTTTAATAAATTTGAAACTTTCGACGGTATTATCTCCGCCCGTCAATTTAATAATGTATGCGTCAGGCGACAGGGATTTGACGTCTATCGGTTTCGTTTCGGGAAATACGCCTGAAACAGCGAGCAGGCATTTCCCTGACAAATCGTATATTTCCGCTTTTTTCAATCCGGCGGCATTGCCGATTTGAATGCAGTCGCCGGCGGGATTTGGAAACAGGTACGCTTTTTGCGAGACGTCTGCCGGTTCCATTCCTGTCGGGTTAGTCGTCAGTTCAAGAATAAAGGGGTGGTTGGTCATCGCTAAATCGACTGAAGCCGCTGAAGCGAGCGTTTGAACGGCGTCTGTTCCGACTACCGGATTATAAACTTTTATCTCGTCGAAAGCGGTGGGGAACGTAATGGTAATATCGTCCTCGCCGCCGAGGTATCGTTCGCTCCAGACTACCAAATAGAGCTTTCCGTCCGATTTTTGCAGCAGCAAGTCGTGCACAGTCGCAGGATATGCCGAAAACGTACAGCTAAGACTCTTGAGCGCCGAAGGATCAATAGAGGTATTGTCGTTAAGAATGGTCGTCAGATTGTGCAGGTAAAGCGCTGCCTTGCGCGGCGTGTAATTGCCTGCATAAAAGCCGAAAGTTTGATTTCCCGATTCGTCGGTGCGGTCGCGCAGGATATAGATGGCAGTATGCGACCATCCCTGTTTGTACTGCGAAAGATAGCATCCCATATACATCAACCCCTGCACCTCTTCGGTCACGCATTTCGAGGGGTTGGTATAATTAGGGTCGGATGCGTCGGTCAGCGTAACGCCCGTTTCGGTGGTTACGCGTGGAAGGGTATTTAATTGGACTTGCGGATAACCGGCATAATGCTTCGACCATGTCGAACCGAAATTCCCGTACAAATGGTCGCCTTTGGCTGAGCTTGTTGGATTGGACGACAGCCAGTTTTGATTGTTCTGTATCGGGGGCCACGACGAATGAGTGAAATAGTTGTGGCAATTGGCGTAGTCGGCATAAGTCGCCCCTTGAAATTCAGCCGTCACATTGGCGTCGGTTGTTGGAACCGTCAGGTATTGCAATCCGACATTATCGGTTTCGGCTCCCGTTTCGGTCGTTGTCCACACCGGATAGTTTTTCAGAACGGAGTCTGCCTTGACTTGGGTATATAAATCGCGATGCAAGCGCGCGACCGGCGCCCACGAATTGCCGCCTCCGCCCGCTTGTCCCTGATAGGTAATACCCCAGTTGTTCGGTTCGTTGCAGCCTTCGATAGCCAGCAATCCGCCATAAGCGGCAATAAGTTTCGCTCCTTTAACAAGGTCGGCGATATCGGAACCGCCGCTGCCGAGACTGAGGCTGACTTTTACGCCCGCTCCGTCGAAAAGCTTCTTGATTTCCGCCCTGTAGGTGTTGCCGTTCAACCCGTTTTCGTCGGTGCGTATCCACCGGATTCCGGTATAAGTACAGAGTTTGATGGTACTGTCCACGCTTTCGCCGCGCCGGTAGATGGCGCTGTTGGCTCCGAGACTGTTTAGAAAATCGTTTGCCGAAGCTGCCGTCGAAGTTTCCTGCGTCTGTCCCGTTATGGTAAAAGTAGCCGCAACTAAGCAGGCAATCGTCCAAAAAATATGTTTTATCATTGAGCTGTTTTTTTATAATTTGACAAACTTCAAGTTTTTCGCGCTCCCGTCTGTTTTTGTGAAATGAATGATATAACTGCCATGCGACAGCGAAGCGACGTCAATCATGCCGGCAGCCGGAATAGCGCCCGACAAAACTTGCCTGCCCGACAAGTCGAAAATGTTATAGTTTTTTATACCGGAAAGATTGCTGACATACAGGTTATCTACCGCCGGATTGGGAAAGATATTCACAGCCGTTTCCGCCGGTTCAACTTTTTCCACGCCTGTTGGCGAATTGGGGTCGTTGATGGCGAGAATAAGCGGACGGTTCAGCATCGTCAATTTCACCTGACTGGCGTTTGTGTAAGTCGCTATCGGCTTTTGATTGCCGTCTTCAGGGTTGGCGGCGTCGTATTGCGCAGGGCTGTAAACATCCACCGTATTCAGCGTTTCTCCGAAATCGACTTGCACGGTATCGGATTTTGAGTTAGCTGCATAGCGTTCATCCCAGATAACTAACATCATTACGCCGTTGTTTTTCTGCAACAGCAAATCATGCACGGTTGAAATGTTGGGATTGGGATTGTTTGCCGCCGCGCTTATGCCATAAGTCAGTTGACCCGGATTTTCAATCGAGGGATAGTCTGCCAGAATGGTCGTCATGTTGTGCAGGTAATGCGCCGACAGACGCGGGTTATAACTGCCGTCGTAAAAACCGAAGTTCTGGTTGCCTGCCTCGTCGGTTCTGTCGCGCATGATATACATCGCCGTATATTGAAAACCCTGCTTAAACTGCGCCAGGTAGCACGAAAGATAAGTCAAACCCTGCATCTCTTCCGTCATGAAATATCCGGTATCGCCCGTATTGCTGACAGTAGCGCCTGTTTCAGTCGTAGCGCGGGGCAAAGTCAACAGTTCGGCGTCTGTATAGCCCTGAAAACTCTTAGCCCAGGTAACTCCAAAATTGGTTTTCAACGTATTATTGCCATTGATAGGATCAGCGCCCACCCAAGTCCAATTGTTAGTGCCTTGCAGCCAGCTAACGCAAAAATAGTTGTGAACGCAAGCCACATCGGAATAAGCCGTACCGTCGGCAACCGAGGCGTCCACGCCATTCGGTCCGCGCCCTACGCCATCCGGCACCGTCAAAAACTGCAAGCCAAAATTTTGCTGTTGCGCTCCGGCGCCGTCGGTCATCGACCATACGGGATAATTTTTCAGCACCGAATCGGCTTTAACGGCGGCATGGAAATCACGCTGGTATATCGCCAGCTGCTTATAATTATTACTCGTGCCGGGGCTGGTGACGCCATTATAAGTAATGGGCCAGTTGTTGGGTTCGTTGGGACCTTCAAAGCCTATCAGCGCATCAGGACTAATTTCGGTAGCTATTTCGTGTCCGGCTTCAAGCGCGTCTGCGATGCCATCGGCGGCGCCCAGCATAATAGTAAAACGGATATGGTATTGATTAAAAAGTTGATAGGATTGAATAAGTTTACTGCCGGTACTTGCTCCTCTGATATAGCGGAAACCCAAGTAAGCGGCGCAAGCCTTTGTGTTTACAAAATATTCGCCGCGGGAATCGATAGAAGTATTTACGCCGATACTTTTTAGAAAATCATTTGCGGGAACAGCCTGCACGGTTTGTAAACTTTGAGCGCGTACAAGCGAAAAGCTGCTGAAAAGCAGCGTTAATAAAAAAAACGTAAGTTTAAAATGTTTCATTATTATTATTTTTAAATTAGACCTCTCCCCCGGCCCCTCCCCACATGGGGAGGGGAGGTGGATAACTCTTATGCTGTTTGAAATTATTATCGTTATTTTAATTGAACCGCCCCTCCCCTCCCATGTGGGGAGGGGTTGGGGGAGAGGTCTAATTAAATTATTATCATTATTTTTAAAATCATTACTAAATAAAAAATGAAAGAGGGCATTCATCGATGCGACGAGTGCGAGCCCTGCACTATAGCTTAATAATCTTAACCGTTTGCACCTCGTTGTTCACACTAACCAACCGAACTAAATAAATGCCATTCGTTAGGTTAGAAACAGGGAGCGTGTTTTGTCCGCCGGTAAACGCCGTAAATGATTTTACGGTTTGGCCTGTTATACTGATAACATCCACTTTCGCCAAATTGGCTGTCGATGTAACAGTCAGATCGTCTTTTACATAAGTCGGCTGAATAATTGCAAAGGCAGGCGCCGCTTTTACCGCAGGGATACCTGTTGCACAATTCGGGTCTTTATCAGGCAGTGGATAGGGAGGATCGTCGCGATTATTGCCATCTCCATATATGCAGGCTCCCAGATTAGCCAAGTCAATCGGATCGTCCGTCATTCCCAGCATTACATTGGCACAGGCATAATTAATCACGTCCGTATCGATTAAATATCTTACAAAACAATAACCCGTTCCCGGAGTACTGTAGCTGCTTGTGGGAATTCCCTCTCCGATTTGTATGAACGGACAATTACTAATAGTTACGTTACCCCCAATATACGTTACGTTTTGAAGAGTTGCAATATCTGCCAGTTGTAAGTCACTCCCGCCAATCTGACCGGCAAGGTTAGTTCCATTATCAGCTTCGCCGGCTCCCGGACCGTGTATTTCAAAATCGCCGCCAATATAGGTCAGATAAGGCGCCGGAAGAGAATATACCCATGGAGAACCGGTCAGATAAATTCTGAAAGATCCGCCTACCCTTTGCAGTTGGGTAAACCAATTCCAGCCCATTTTTTGTAAACTGCTACGGCTGCCAAGTATAAAATCGCCGTCAACCTGCTCGATTGCGCCAAAAGCCGTATTGTCTGCCCAGCCGTCAACGCCGGGGAAAGGAATGGGTATGGAATCCAAAATCAAGTCGCCGTGAATATGTTTGGGAAGCAGTCCTGATCCTATAAATCCCTTTCCTCCTCCTTCCGGACTCCATCCTATATTCGGACAATTTTGCATAACAATACCGCCTTTTTGATATACGTTGGAAAGAAAGTCATCAAAGTAAACTACTGCGTCGCTGCCGTCATTCTTACCGTCTCCCGGATACGTCAGATCTATAAAAGTAAGTTTTACGTTCACCGTATCAATACAATTTGTCAAACCATTGATATCCTGCTGGGTGACGTCGCTGCCGGTTACATAGAGATTATCAACAGTATAGAAGGTTCCGAAAGGGACAGAATTGACAAAAGCTTGAATTTCGGCATGACTCTTGAATATGAAGTCAGTCGCAAAACCCTTCGCGCTCACAGAAAGCATTAATATCAATATGTAAAGGTAAATTTTTTTCATAAAAATATAGGAGTATGCCCACTTTCGTCCGGCGTAACGTGGACGCTACGCCGAACGAAAGGGAATAATTAATGCGCTATTGTTTAATAATCTTAACGGTCTGCACTTCGTTGTTCACGCTAACCAAACGAACCAAATAAATGCCGTTTGTCAGGTTGGAAACCGGAAGCGTGTTTTGGCCGCTTGTAAACGCCGTAAATGATTTTACGGTTTGGCCTGTTAAGCTGATAACATCCACTTTCGCCAAATTAGCCGTCGATGTAACAGTCAGATCGTCTTTTACATAAGCCGGCTGAACGGTTGCAAAGGCTGACGCCGCTTTTACCGCCGGGATACCGGTTGGGCAATCGGGAGATCTGTCGGGCGCGCTGGGGTCGTCCTGGTTGTCGCCATCGCTCCACATACATGCGCCAAAAGTAGAAAGATCCAACGGACTATCCGACATTCCAAGCGTTACGTTTTTGCAGTCATAATAATCGATATAGCCCATATTAATTAAATATCTTACCCAGCAATAACCGGTCCCTCCAAAGTCTCCACTCTGTCCGATGTTTATATTCGGGCAATCAAGGATGGTTACATCGCCTCCAATATATGTTACGTTTTGAAGAATTGCCAAAGACCACACACAAAGGTTTACCATTCCCGTAGGATTATCATCGGTGACGCCGCCATAAATTTGACCTCCTTCAGGACCCCGCATTTCAAAATCGCCGCCAATATAGGTAAGCGCCGGCGCCGTAATATCCCATATCCATGGCGTGCCGGTCATATAAATTCTGAAAGAACCGCCTACGCGTTGCAATTTTTCAAAACTGCCGTCCGTATATGTTGTATGGGTATCATCCCAAAAACCGCCCATAAATTGTTGATTCGAGTAACGGCTACCGATGATAAAATCGCCGTCCACCTGTTCAACATCGCCAAAAGACTCGTTGCCTGCCCATCCTTGATACCCTGGAAAAGGGATAGGAATGGAGTCCAAAATCAAATCGCCTTTAACATGTTTGGGAATAAGCCCGGCTCCTATAAATCCTTCTCCGCCCCAGCTAAGACCCGGAATATTTTTTAAAACAATACTGCCATTTTGATATACGTTGGCAAGGAAACCGTCAAGGTGTCGTACTCCGGCGTCGTCGTTGTTATCATCGCTGGGAAGCGTCAAATTTTCGAAAGTAAGTCTTACATTAACAGTATCAATACAGCTTTGTAAGTCATCGATATCCCTCTGTGTGACGTCGTTGCCGGTTACATAGAGATTATCCACAGTATATAGAGTTCCGAAAGGAACAGAATTGACAAAAGCTTGAATTTCGGCATGGCTCGTGAATGTATAGTCAATCGCGAAGCCCTTCATGCTAAACAAAAAAATTAGCGCTAAAAATAAAAAGACATTTTTTTTCATAAAAAATAAAATAAATAATTTGTAATAAATTGACGAGGTTATCTCAAAAGTCTGAGATTCCGCGTCAAACGCGGAATCTCAGACTTTTGAGACAGCCTTATCGTCACTGTTTAATAATCTTAACCGTCTGCGCCTCGTTGTTCACGCTGACCAAACGAACTAAATAAATGCCATTCGCCAGGTTGGAAACAGGAAGCGAGTTTTGGCCGCTTGTAAACGTAGTAAATGATTTTACGGTTTGCCCTGTTATGGCGATAACATCTACTTTCGCCAGATTAGCCGTCGATGTAACAGTCAGATCGTCTTTTACATAAGCCGGCTGAACGGTTGCAAAGGCTGACGCCGCTTTTACCGTCGGGATACCGGTTGGGCAATCAGGAGATCTGTCGGGCGTACTTGCCGGATCCTGATTATCGCAATCGCTAAACATACAGGCTCCAAAAGTAGAAAGATCCAACAGATTATCCGACATTCCGAGCGTTACGTTTTTGCAGTTAAAATAATCGATAACGCCCGTATCAATTAAATACCTTATATAGCAATAACCGGTTCCTTCTTGAAAACCAGTACTGGTAATGTCATGGTTATCAGATCCCCAGCCGATTTGCATTCTCGGACAATTAAGAACAGTTACGTCGCCGCCAATATACTGTATGCTTTCAAGGATATCCAAAGCCCATAATTGAAAATTAAATGGCGTTCCATCGTCGTTGTACTCTATAGCGTTTATTTCAAAATCGCCGCCAATATAGGTTAATTTTGGCGCCGGCATATTCCATGTGCTGTTCGAGCCTGATACTAAAATTCTGAAAGATCCGCCTACGGTATCCAAATTCTGAAAACATGCCGGACCAAATTTCTGTAACCCTCCGGTAGCGTTAATGATAAAATCGCCGTCCACCTTTTTAATATCGCCGAAAGACGTATTGGTCGCCCAATTGTCAACGCCCGGATAAGGAATTGGGATGTTATCCAGAATCAAATCGCCATGAATTTCATCAGGAAGGCACCCCTGACCTATCCAACTTGTATAGGGACAGTTTCTTATAACAATACTGCCATTTTGAGTTACGTTTTTAAGAAAACCGTCAAGATTCTTTACTCCGTCGGTCGCGGCGGCTCCCGTGCTCGGAACGTAAAGCGTCACATTTTCGAAAGTAAATCCTACGTTAACACTCGAAAAACAGCCTTGTAACGCATCGATATCCCCCTGTGTGACGTCGCTGCCGGTAATATACAGATTATCCGCAGCATATTGAGTTAATTGAGGAACAGAATTAACAAAAGCTTGAATATCGGCATGACTCGTGAACGTATAGTCAGTCGCAAACCCCTTAATGCTAAACAAAAGCATTAACGCTAAAAATAAAAAGACATTTTTTTTCATAAAAAAATAAAATTAAATTGTTAATAATTATTTACTATTTACTATTTACCATTTGCTATTTACCATTTACTATTTACTATTTACTATTTACTATTGAGCTGTAACGATTTGTGAAACGCTGGTTGTTCCGTCGCATAAGCCGGAGGCGGTCAGCGTTACCGTATAATCGCCCGCTTGGGCGTAGGTATGCGTAATATCGTTATCTTTAGAGGTTTGCCCGTCGCCGAAATCCCATGAAAAATCGAGAACGTATTGCGACAGGTTGTGGAACGTAAACGATTTTGTATCGCCCCTGACGGTTTCGTAACTGAAGGAAGGAGCCGGTTTCACCATCCGCGAATCGATCACGATAATAGCCGTGCTTAAGCTGGGATTACAGGGCTGGTCGGAGCAGTCTATCTTGACCGGCAGAGCGTAAAGCGCAGGCGAAGTTTGAACTAAAAAATCAAAATCAATATCTAACGCGAACGGCGCCACCGTTTGTCCGCTTGCCAGACTAACCGTAGCAGGCATTGTATATTTTCCGGCAGGCAAAAGCTGAACGGTATCAGGCAAATTTTCGTCGGCAATCAATTGCGCAATCGTATCGCTAAAAACAGAAATGGATACCGTTGCCTGATTGTTGTTGCTGATTCCTCCGCGATAAACCGCCAGCGGAATTTCAAATTGATTTTCATCCTTATTCAGCGTATAACGGACGGCATAGCCGGGCGTCGGATTAGGCGTCAACGGCGGCTGCGACAGCGCATTGATATTATAATTGCCGTAGATTGCGGCAGGAAGATAGAGGCGCCCTTCCTCGTAATCCATCGGTACGATTGTCCGGTCGGAACAAGCGCTCAATACTGCCATGCTGAGGAAAAATATCCCCCATAAAGTTTTTTGTTTTATTTTCATCTTGAACATATTTTTCAATTTACTATTTACTATTTACCATTTACCATTTAGTATTTTCAATTTACTATTTACCAAAGCGGGTTTTGTTCCCAGCCTTGCGTTATTTTCAGTTCTTTGAGCGGAATCGGATAAAGATACATTTTATCTTCCCATACCCTGTTTTCCAGTATGAAGGGCGTATAGGTGAAAGTGCTGTCGGCATTAAGAACGGCGTCCACTCCCCGTGCGGGAGCGCCCAGCGTTTGAGGCGCAATCATCCAGCGTCGCACATCCCAAATGCGCTGGTCTTCCATAGCCATTTCCACGCGGCGTTCGTGCCTTATCAGGTCGCGCATCTTAGCCTGATCGGTAACCAGAGACGCGCCGGCAAGTTGCGGCATTCCCGCCCGTCTGCGGAGATCGTTGATTGCAGTAGTCGGCGTATTGGTAGCGCCAGGATAGGATTGGGTAGGACCGTACGCTTCGTTGACAGCTTCGGCATAATTCAATTCTATTTCGGCGTAGCGAAGCAATATCCATGTATGAGTGCTGCTTTGTCCCTGCGAAAGGTCGAGGGTAGGATCAAGATATTTGTTGATGTAATACCCTGTTTTTGTAGAGCCAGGAACGCTTCTGCCATCCAGTCCTCCCGTATAGATTTGAAGAACGGGATTGTTTTCTCTGACACTCTGGATATTGAGCGCGTCTCCATTTTTCAAAATGGTAGCGTTCATTCGTTTATCGCGCGTAGTAGCATAAGGATTAGCCGCGTGAGCGGGATTCGTCCAGTCAAATGGAACTTCGACCGAGGTACTTTGTCTTACGTCAAAATCGTCAACTAAGTTGCCGAGCGGCGTAGCTCCGCTTTTTCCGTAGAAGCCGAGCGGATAGTTTGTACTCTCATACGTATTGTCGGATCCGTAGCGACGGGCAAAAATAATCTCAGGACTGTTGAATGTGCGAAAAAGTCCGCCGAAAGCATCGGAAGCGGTACTCGGATTCAAACTGTACACTCCCATTTGAATGACGGCGTAAGCTGCTTGCGCCGCTTCAATCCAACGTTCCTGACGGGTTTTATTGTCAGTCATTGAAATCAACTCAGGATGGTCGTAACCCGGCGCCCAACTGTCGGGGCTGTTGAAAAGGTCGCTTGCCGCATAGAGCAGGACGCGGCTTTTCAGAGCGAGGGCTGCTCCTTTTGTCGCTCTTCCTAAACTTGCATTATCGTCAATCTGCGTGTAATCAATCGGTAAATTAGCCGCAGTAGAATCGCATTCATCAGAAATAAACTGAATACATTCGGCAAGCGTATTGCGGGCTACATTCTTATAATCCGAATCAAGCCCCATCGGCGCCGTCACCAAAGGGACGCCTCCGTAACGTTTAACCAGCTCGAAGTAGAAAAACGCCCGCAGAAATCGCGCCTCGTATTTCCAGCGCGCAATATTTGCCAACGCCACGTCGTACTGAGACGCTTTCGATGGATCTAACAGGAGATAATCGAGATTTATGCTATCGCAACTTTGCAGAAAAAGATTCGCCGCATAAATACCGGCATAGTTATTTTGCCATGCAGGATCGGGGTTATCGGTATCATTCCATGCGCCGGTGTTGAATTTCTGTACGGCATTGGATTCGTCGGTAAATTCCGCTTCATCGGAAGCGCAAGCCAACATGGCGGCAGCGCCGCCATTAGCGCCGGCAATATAGAAAAAACCATCGGGCAGATAGGGATAAATGCCGTTCAACGCGGATTGCATATTTCCGTAATCATGCATCACGTCGTTTGCCGTAAGCACGCCAGACTGTCCCACTTCAGGACTAATCAGCTTATCGCACGACAGCAAGACAGACATACCCAAAATCGCTAAACTGTATATTATTTTTTTCATAACTATAATTTTTATAATTGAATATTTAATCCGGCGCTGAACGATCGCATCACAGGGTATCCGATACCTTCGGAAACAGATTCGGGATCCATCAGTCCTCCCATATGGTCGAGTGAAAACAGATTCGTTCCATTAATAAATACCCTTATCTTTTCGAATTTCAGGCTGCTTACCCATTGCTTGGGAAATGAATAACCCAATTCTATGGAACGCAACTTCAGGTAATCTCCGTTTTTCAACCAAAAAGTAGAGGTTTGATAATTATTCTGATTGTTGATCGACGACAAACGCGGATATGTCGCCGTAGCGCGGGTATCGATTCCGTTGTCGGGATCATACGCCCAGCGGTTAAGCGCCATCGAGGATATTTTGCCGTAGTTTTGAAACGCCTGAAAATACATGCCGCTCAAATAGACCGAGCGATGCGCAGACCCCTGAAAAAACATATCGAAATCAATGCCTTTATAATTGAGTCCCAAGCGTAATCCTCCAAAAAATTCAGGAATGGGATAACCTATAGCCGTCATATCGTTGTTGTTTACCACATTGTCGCCGTTCAGATCTTTGTATTTGACGTCGCCCGGCTGCACAATAGCAAAAGCTTGCTTGGTCGAGTTGTCTATATCGTTCTGGTCGGCGAAAAATCCGAGCGCAACCAAACCAAACGTCTGTCCGACAGGATGCCCTACCGTGTAGAGATAATCGTAAGGCTGCGGCGCTTGGGTGTTGTAGGTTATCTTGTTGTGCGCATACCAGAGGCTTCCTTCAGCAAAATAACTCCAGTCGCCTTTTTTGCCATCGTAGCGGAGCGAAGTTTCAAAGCCCTTGTCGTTCACCTTTCCTACATTCAGGTTGGGAAGATTGAGACCCAGAAAATCGGGAATTTCGCTGTAGGGTTTGTCGAGTATGTCGAATCGGTTCCGGTTGAACCAGTCAAACTTGAAGTTGATTTTTTTCGTCAAAGTCAGTTCAACGCCAATATTTGCCTGTTTTTCCCTTTCCCACGTAGCATCGGGCGTTGCCGACGGTCCCTGCACATACGACCCTACGCCGGAATTAGCAGTACCTAAATAATAAGCGCCTCCACCCTGATAATATTGCAGATAGGGAAATCGGGACGAACCTGTATCGGAATTTCCCGTCATGCCGTAAGAAAGGCGTAATTTTAAATAAGTCAGCCAACTGTTATCTTTCAAAAAATTTTCATTTGAAGCTACCCATCCGATCGCTCCTGCGGGGAAAAATCCGAAACGGCGTCCAGGCGCAAAATTGTCGTCGCCACCGTAACCAAACGAAAACTCGGCAACGTAACGTTGATCATAACCATAAGAAAAATGTCCACCCCAGCCTGCATTTTTGAAAGGCATTGGCGTATTGTACGAGGGGTCGTTCCATATATAATTATTGATATGCGACTGATTTTCGTAATAAGCTATCACGAGCGCATCCACATAATGCAATTTGTTGAATATTCTGTTGTAAGTAAGAAAACCCTGAGCCACGTTACTTTGCCAGTCTGCAGCGTTATTTTCGTTTGCGGTTAAAGTAGTTTCTTTTCCGGAAATTATATCTCCCGCAGGCGAATAGCGTGCATAAGTGCGGGTTTTGTTGGAAAACGCCTTAAAATAGTTGTTGAAACCGAGACTTGCGGCGATCTTCAACCCCGGCGTAATAAAACCGAGATCTCCGTTAAGCTTTGCCGACGCCTGCATTGTGCGCGCCCTGTAGGATGTGTATCCTGTTTCCGTAATATCAGCCCATGGGTTAGAATACATGGAATTACCGCCTGCTCCGCCCGGCACGTCCGGCACTTTCACCGGAAAGGCATTGGGAGGAATAGACGCCATTTCGTTAAAGACGCCATCGGTTGTTTCGCCGTTACCAGGGTTGGTTTTGTCTTCCACCGAACCGCTAAGAGTAACCATCAGCGACAAGCGGCGAGCCAAAGCCACGTCCACATTGGTACGGAAATTATAGCGTATATATGCCTGATTTTTTGTAAAATCGGAAACATCTTCCGTGCGCTTATAGATTCCGCCATTGGTGAGTACATTAAATAATACATTGTACTGTACGATTTCCGTTCCGCCTCGGGCGGTAAAATTGTAATTAGCCAGCGGCACATTTTGGCGCAATAACTGATCGTACCAGTTCACATCGGGATAGAAAAGCGGATTATCGTGCGATTTATAATGCGCAAGATCGTCGGCGCTGTATGTGGGCGTCAGACCGTCATTGCGTTGCGCTTCGTTGTAGAGGCGGGCATAATCGTAAGATCCGAGGAAGTCAGGCATCCGGTCGGCTTGCTGCAATCCCCACTGCGCGCTGAAACTGGCTTTCAAGGGAGAAATTTGCCCCCTTTTGGTAGTTACCATCAATACGCCATTGGCGCCGCGCTGTCCGTAGATGACGGTAGCAGCTGCGTCTTTCAACAGCGTGACCGATTCGATTTCCTGAGGAGTCAATTGTTGAAAAAGGTCCTGTGTAGAAGGCATTCCGTCGATGACGATAAGCAATCCTGATCCTCCGCCGTAAGTGCTGACGCCTCTCGACAGCAACAATGGAGAATCGTTTCCCGGTTCGCCGCTTCCCTGTGAAGTCCACAAACCGGGGATCCGTCCGTATAACGTTGTTGCGACGTTGGAAGTGAATGATTTTTGCAAATCTTCTCCTTTTACCGACGACAATGCGCCTGCTACCTGCCATTCGGGCAAGTCTTCAAAAGCGATTTTTACCCGTTTCGGCTCGTTATTGATACTGTCGGACAGCGTTTGGGATTGCGCCGTATAAATGCAGAGATACGCCGCTATCACCGATAAGATATATTTTACAGTATGTTTCATATTTTGAATCATTTATTGGTGTAAAGAATCATTTTTTTCCGTTAATAACCCGGGTTTTGTAAAAGTCCCCTGTTCACATTATCAATAGTGATGGGATGCAAATACATCCGGCGTTGAAATTTACGGTTTTCAAATACGTAAGGCGTATATTTAAATCCGCTATGGACAAGGTTTGCTTTTGCATCGTCCCATGTGACGCTCGGGTCAATCAGATTGATTATAATACCATACATATTCCCCTCCATCACTCCATCCTGTTCGGCAATCATCCATCGGCGAATATCCCAGAAACGGTGGTTGTCGAAAGCCAATTCTATAGCGCGCTCGTTGCGGATCAGTTCGCGAAAATCGGGATAAAAAGAATGACCGGTTAGAATAGGCGGTTGTCCTGCCCGCTGGCGTATCACGTTGATAGCGTCCCGCGCCGAAAGTGTATATCCGGCAGGTTTAGCGTCGGCTGCAGCATCGCTGTTCCCTCCGGCGGCATTGTATTCATACAGCGCTTCCGCATAATTCAGATAAATCTCGTCCAGTTGATAGAGCGTAGAATTTGGAGCGTAAGCCCATGTAGTCTGGTTTATTGCAGTCGGACGTCCTTTAATCAACCAAAATCCGCCTACGCACTTGGTTATCGCGCCTTCTCTTCCCCAGCCGCCTTCGACGGTTGGAATAGCTTCCTGGTAGAGCGGCGCTGTATAACCTAAATTTTTCGGATCTCCTAAATCTGCATAACACATATTGTACATCACGGTTTGAGCAAACCGCGCATCCAGATTATCCATTTTTTCCTGTAAATCGGATCCGCCGTTCCATGATACCTGATTGCCTTGTTTATCTTCGTAGCGTTTTATAAAATTGAGCGTCGGACTGGTTCCTCCATATCCTTGATTGGGCGGCCAGTAACGGGAAAATTCTCCCCAAGGCCATAGCCAGTTACCGATTCGCGTCTCCGATTTTTCGGCAAAAATAATTTCGTCGTTATCATAAACGTTCCATGCATCCATATAACTACTTTGCAGTTTGCAACCTGAAGCCGCCGCCCAGTCAAGCGCGTCTTTTGCTGCGTCGGCAGCCAGTTTCCATCGGTCGAGGCTATAGTCGCCGTAGCAGATAATCGGATTATTTACTCCGAAATCCAAGTAAGGCGTAGCCGTATTAAACAGCGGACTGGCGGCATAGAGCAGCGTTTTCGATTTGATGGCGTAGGCGACTCCTTTGTGTATGCGACCTTTCAAAGCCAATTCATCGGGATTGACGCTGCCGTAAAAAGCGGGTAGCGGCGAATTAATCGCCGAGTCGCAGTCGGATACAATAAAATCGACCATCTCCTTGATACTTTTTCGCGTAAGATCGATGTCTTGGTTCGGATCAAGTCTTTTATCAATGATGGGCATTCCGCCATAGCGTTTCAGCATTTCGAAATAGTTCATAGCGCGGAGGACTCTCGCTTCAGCTTTAAACTGTTCTTTCCAGTTGTTGGTATCGTCTTCGGGAACGCCGTCGATCCGGTCTAACAATACGGAAATCATCCGGATTGCCGTGAAGCGGTAGTCGAATCGTCCGTCGATGTTTCCGCCTCCGCTGGTAGCGTTAACGGTTCCATTATTCCATATTTGCGGAAAATACCAGTTGGTCGTGCATTTCGATTCGTCAGAAGTTCCCGACCACAAAGTGGCTTCCGGATTGGCGTAACCAATTTTTCCTACCGCATTTGTGACGGTGGCATACGGAAGATTGGAATGGACTCCATATTCATAAATACTTGACAAAAAATCGAGGGTGTTCTGCTTCGAAGAAAAGACGGTATCTTCCGTAACGTCTGTGCTTGGCGCCTTGTCGAGAAAATTTCCCATCATTTTTTCGCAAGAAGAAAATGCGAAAGCAAACAGAGCAAAAGCGACTATAGTAATAAAAACAGGATATTTTTTCATGTTTGTTAAAAATTAATGTTTAAACCTAAATTAAATATACGGGTAACGGGATAGGGGTCGCTGGTGTAGTTGTCGTTGGCGAATTCGGGATCTTCTCCCTGAAACAAGTTACACCATGTCAGCAGATTACTACCGTTGACATAAAGTCGTACCGAACTGATTCCCGCTTTTTTCAGGATATACTGCCGGAACGTATAACCAACTTCGGCATTTTTCAACCGTACATAACGGGCATTTTCCAACCAAAACGTTGACGAAACGTAGTTGCTTCCGCCATAATCAGCCGCCAGACGCGGAAATTTAATTGGCAAGTTTTGTTGGAAGCGATCGAGGCTCCAGCTTTCCAGCAATTCTTCGTTAGCTCCGGTATTTTGCCAGAAACCTTGCCTGATACTTCGCGAAGGAGTGGTCGATACGTGGTCGGCTCCCTGAAACAGTACTGAAAAGTCGAATCCCTTCCATTCGGCGCCAAAAGAAACGCCATACATGATTTCAGGAAAGTTGGAATAACCGATAGGAACCTGGTCGTTGTTGTCGATTTTCCCGTCGCCGTTGATGTCCTTGTATTTAAGGTCTCCGGGTTGCAACTGGTTGGTTCCGGCCACCGCCGAATAATCCGGACGGCTTGCATCGTTCACTTCAGACCAACTTGTAAAATAGCCATCGCAGACATAACCGAAGAATTGTCCGTAAGGATGTCCCGTCTGGTAATAATAGGGATAATTACGTAACTCATCCATATATTTAATGACATTATGCGCATACGTATAATTTGCCTTAACAAAATAGTTTATGCCGTTATAACTATCGTTGAACGTAATTTCGCCCTCATAGCCTCCATTCTGCATTCTGCCGAGATTGTAAGCCGGCAAGGTAACGCCGATAATATTGGCTGGCACAGTATTTTTATTCGACAGGATATTGTCGCGGTCTTCCCTGAACACGTCGAAAACAACTGATATATGATCTTTCCATAATTTCATATCGACGCCGATATTTTTCTTTACGGATTTTTCCCAGACCAATTGGTCGTTGCCTAATTTTCCTTCCAGCGCTCCCGTAGATCCTCCCGGCGGGGTCCAGTTATCAAGACTACCGCCTTGTACATTGGCTTGCGGACCGAAAAAATAAGCGTTACTTTCGAAAGTATATGAAGAGGGTAGATAGAGGAAGCGTTGCGTGATAGCGTCTCCTCCGAGCTTGTCATTACCGACCGTACCATACGAACCTCTGATTTTCAGGAAAGTGACCCATTCATTTTTCGGGAAAAAACTTTCTTCCGATGCCGCCCACCCCAGCGAATAAGCGGGGAAAAATCCGAATCGTCTGCCGGGAGCAAAATTTTCCGTTCCGTTGTAGCCCAAATTATACTCGGCAAGGTAACGGTTTTTGAAATTATAGGTAACGCGCCCTACCAAGCCCTGTACGCCGTGAGGAATATTGTAGAGTAAAGTAGGGTCGAAGTCTTTGCTCTGATTGTAGAGCAACAGTCCGGTTACGTTGTGGTCGCCAAACTTGTGAGCGTATTCGATACCGCCTTCCAAATAGATACGCGCGGTTTTGTTGTTCAACCCCCAGCCGATTTGCAGTGGATCAAGACCGCTTGGCGGAATAAATATCGTTTCGCCGCTATCCGTACGGATTGCGTTGTAGGTTAGTCCCTGCTTATTGTAGCTTTTATCGTCGGTATAGTAAGTTTTGTATGAAACGGCGCCACGCAGCGACAACCCTTTGAGCAGGTAGTCCATTTTATAATTTAAGCGGATAGAGCCGTCCACATTGTTTTCGCTTGTAGTATTCCACCCTTTGTTAAAAAGGGCGATAGGCGGAACGCCGGGACTGGTGGGAATAACAATCACTTTGTTGTCGATGACGCCGGGCGAAGCCATGGGCAAAGCCTGTGTCAGCGAAGTCATCAAACCTCCGATGTCATAGTTCAACCCGTGAAACTGTCCGATTTGAGTAGAAAGGTCAAAACTCGCCGATAAATTTTTAGAAATATTGATATCGAAATTCGACCGTAAATTATAGCGGCGGTAGCGCGCCTGATAGTCATATCCCGGATCATAGACCGAGGTATTAAACATCCCGTCTTGCGTGAGATAACCCAGCGAAGCGAAATATTTAACCCTGTCCGTACCGCCCGACACATTGAAATTGCTTTGCGTCTGGTAGCTGTAATTTTTTAACATATAGCTGAACCAATCCATATCGGGATAAAATACAGGGTCGGAATGGTCTTGATACTTGGCGATTACATCGGCGGTATATTTCGGTACGTAAGTAGTACCGGTCACATAAGCGTCATAAGATTGCGCCAGGTTGTAACTCGTTGCATAATCGTAAGAATTCATGCTTTTACGCATATATGGAAAATCGGTAACGCCCACATTAGTGGAGGCGCTGATGCGCGGTTTTCCCAATTCGCCCCGTCGCGTAGTAATAAGGATAACGCCATTAGCGCCGCGTACGCCATAGACAGCCGTAGAGGAAGCGTCTTTCAGTATGGAAAAAGAAGCGATTTCCGAAGGGTCGATATTGTTGTAATTGTCGGTTTCGACGCCGTCCACCATGACCAACGGGTCTTGCGGGTCAGGACCTGTATAGCCTGCCGGAGCGGAGGCAAAAGAGCCTATCCCGCGTATCCGGATGGTAGAAGCGTCGGCTCCGGGTAGTCCGCTTCGTTGCACCGACAACAAACCGGGCAAGCGTCCGGCAAGAGCGTTACTGATATTCGCCTGCGGCGATTGCAGCAAATCTTTGGTAGTAATAGAAGATATAGAGCCGGTGACGGTTTCTTTCTTTTGCTTGGCATAAGCAACTACGACTACGTCTTCCAGCGCTTTTGTTTCTTCTTGAAGAACAACATTCACATCCTTTTTCCCATTTACTTTCACTACCTGTGTGGTGTAGCCCAGATAAGAAAATTGCAGCGAGGCGCTTTGGTTTGGAAGCAAAATGCTAAATTTCCCGTTAGAGTCGGTAATTGTCCCTAATTGCGCATTCCCCGGCACCAAGACAGATACCCCAATCAATGGCTCGCCATCGGATGAAGTTACAGTCCCCGATACCGTAAAAGTCTGCTGTTGCATTTTTGTATCGGCAACAACGTCATCTGTTACGGAAGGAGATGCATGCATCGTATAAATATTTGCCGCAAACAAGAAGCAAACACTCCAAAAAATCGTTTTGAATTTTTCGTTTTTTTTCATACATTTATAATCATTCATATAATTAATTCTACTTTTCACACATTAAAAATAGTTGATAAAAAACGAGCGTTTATTTTATACAAATTCCACATAATATTCTTATCACTATTATTTTTTATTTTATTATTCAAAGCAAGACTGCAGATTTTACACATTGATAGCCGCCTGCAAGCGTAGCGCAACTCAGAATTATGGAAATACCGCTTACACCCCAAAGAACTTCGATATAGAAATCATCCAATCCATTTTTAAAATCACTCTCTAATAACATGCATGTTTAACTCACTTTTTATTTAAAAAATTTTGTATAAATTAATTCCTCTTTTTTATATTATATTAAAGTAGAAAGAAACCCTACTATTTAAAATTCTTTAAAAATATTCAACAAAGTTAGGAGGAAAGCCTTACTTATACCTTACATATACCTTAAAAAACCTTTAAATTGATGGGTAAAACCTAATATTTATGTTAATTATTGCTTCGTGTCAGTATTTTTACTATTTTTGCCTTCAAATAATTTACCTTTATGCAAAAAAGGAGTCTTACAATCATAATATTATTATTTATATGCATCATAAGCGTTTCTGGAAGAGATACTTACGCTTATGGGCTAACATTTAACTCCCATCAGGTTACTCAGGATAAGCGGACAAGTTTGATTTTGACTCCCGATAAGCCGTTTAATCTTGCGCCTGGCTTTACAATGGAATTTGAATTGAAGCTGTATTCGTCAAGCTCCACCTACGGTTATGTCTTCCGAATGATTGACGCGGATTCTATCTGTCTTGATCTTACGTCCAACCTTCAGGAGCGAAAAGTAAATTTTATCCTGTCGGACATAATGAACGTAAAAGAAAATATTGAATTTAAGGATACTTGTAATGTGTGGGATAAATTGTGGATAAAAGTTCGCGTTAGAGTGAGCGAAGATTCCATTTACTGTTCGTTCGACAATCAGACGAAAACAATTCCCTACTCGCTCGGAAACCTGAAAAATATCTATCTGTCGTTCGGGCGGAATAAATATTCGTTTTTTCATTCTACCGACGTCCCTCCCATGTCGCTACGCAACATCGTGATACGGAATAAAAAAGGAACGGTAATTAATCGCTGGGAAATGCTGAAAAACGACGGAAATAAAGTGTATGACAGCGTTTCGCAAACCATGGCGGTCGTCGAAAACGGAATCTGGGAAATTGACCGGCATCGGGAATGGAATCTTCTTTTTTCTATGAAAATGGATGGCGAAAATTCGCAGATAGCCACAGATACGCTCAACGGCAGGATTTTCATTGCCAATCGCAATACGCTTTACGTTTACCATATCGATAATAACAGGATGGAGAGAATCGCAGTCGAAAAAGGCGATCCTTTCAGGGCGGGCGGCAGCCAACTGATATATGATAACAAGCACGACCGGTTAATATCATACAGCATTCAGTTTCCGCAATTTGTTCAATTCGATTTTGAAACCCGCCGCTGGTCGGATAATTTGAAAGAAAACCTACCGCCCATTCAGCATCATAACCGGTTCATTGATTACGAAAACAATCGTTTGATTGTTTTCGGCGGCTACGGCGTACATCTTTACCATTCGGAAATTTACAGCCACGACCTTGATTCCGACGGCTGGAAGATCGATAGTTTGTCGTGTATCGAGCCTCGTTATCTCAGCGCATTAGGATATTTGGGCAATCATAAAGCGCTGGTAATGGGAGGATACGGAAGCATTAGCGGCAAACAGGAAGAATTTCCCAGAAATTACAGGGATTTATACGAGATTGATTACGAGGACATGACTTGCAGGAAGCTAACCGAATTTTCCAACCAAGATCTGTTTGGCGTGCTTGGTAATTCGATTGTCATCGCGCCCGATAAATCCAAAATTTGGGCATTACTTTACGATAATGACAAATTTCAGTCGGCAATCAGCATTGTTCAAGTGGATATGAAAAATTATTCGCTCTCGATAGTAAGCGATTCTATTCCATACAATTTTATGGATATTGATTCTTACAACGACTTTTTTTATTATTCAAAAACCGCTTCGCTGTATGCGGTTGTCCTGAACAGCCGTATCGGTAATGAAAACCAGTTGAACATCTATTCCATCGCCTACCCGCCTTTGGCATTGAGCGATATTGTTCAGACGAGCAGAAGAAGCGGCGTCTCTGCAATTTCATGGCGGATAATTGCGGCGGTTTTTCTTGCCTTTTGCGCTATCGCTTACGGTTTTTACCTTTTTGTCAAAAAGCAAAGGGATAGAAAAATGCCCGAAACGGATAAAATAACCACTATCCAGGAAATAGAAAAGCAAAATCCAGTTAAGAATCAAACATCATCTATTTTCCTATTGGGAGGTTTTCGTGTGCTGGACAATGGAGGAAACGATATTACGCGCAAATTTTCCGTTTTGGTTAAAAATGTTTTCCTCTATATTTTACTTAATTTCATTCATAACAAACAAGGGATAACTTCCCAAAAATTGGATGAAGTTTTTTGGTTCGGTTTAGGCAAGAATGAGTCCATGAATAGCCGAAATGTCAATATGCACAGGATAAGGCTGTTATTGAAAGAAATAGGAAATATCAACTTGCTGAATAAAAACAGTTCATGGTATATCGAAATGTCGAACGATATTTTCTGTGATTATAAATGTATTTTTGAACTGTTTAACGCAGGTAATTTCAACAAGACAGTGATAGAGGAAATTGTCCGTTTCGCTTCGGAAGGAGCATTGTTGCCCGACGTCGGAGAAGAATGGATGGATACTTTCAAGGAAAAATACAGTAACAGCATTATTGAAATATTAACCAACGCTATCCGGCAACCGGATATCCAAAGCGATTCCAAACTATTACTGAGAATAGCTGACGCCATATTGATACAAGACGATATTGACGAGGAAGCCATCAAGTTAAAATGTATCACGCTTTATCAAATGGGACAAAAAGGAATGTCGAAAAATTGCTACAACAATTTTCACGAATCATATATGAAACTCTTGAAATCGGAACCGAGTCTGAAATATGAAGATATTTTGAATGGTTCGGATATCGACAAAAAACAAGGTAAGATGTAAATGAGGTTGAAATGCTGATGAAACGCTTTTCTTTATTTTTAATTTTTATTCTATATATCTCGCTATCATTCGGTCAAGAGAAAGATACGCCTCGAAAGGGAGAAGGAATCCATACTTTTTTAAAGCGTAATAACCGGACGGAAGCTAAACAATATGACGAATTTATTCGGCTGAATAAACATAAATTAGGTAAATCTAATTCGCTGATTCAAGGGCGCGCTTACCTTTTACCGCCGCTTACGACAGCCTCCTCTCAAAAAGATGAAAAAATAAATCAAAAAGGAGGGAAGGGCATTCAGCCTTTGTTTGGAGAAAAATACAAGAATTATGAGATAAAGGATAACAAATTAGCGGGCGCTTGTTTCTATTTGGTTAGCGGCCACGGAGGTCCGGATCCGGGCGCAATCGCTAAAGTTGATGGACGCGAGTTGCATGAAGCCGAATACGCTTATGATATTATGTTGCGTTTAGCGCGCAGTTTACTGGAACATAATGCAACCGTCCACATTATTATCCAAAATCCAACTGTAGGAATCCGTGATGATAAATATTTGAGTAACAGCAGAAAACAGACTTGTATGGGGAAAGAAATCCCATTGAGCCACGTTGGACGTTTGAAGCAGGAAACCAATGAGATTAACCGTATAAATTTCAAAACGAAAAATAAATATCAACGGGCGATTTTTATTCATTTGGATAGCCGGAGCAAAAATAAGCAGTTGGACGTTTTTTTCTATTATCAGAATAGCAAGCAAAATAAAACCCAAAGCATGAAATTAGCGGAAACAATGCGGAAAACGTTTCGGAGCTTATATGACAAGTATCAGCCGGACAGAGGGTTTTCAGGAACGGTTTCAACGCGACCGTTGTATGTTTTAAGAAATACGACTCCCGTTTCCATTTTAGTAGAATTAGCCAATATGCAAAACGAAAACGACCAAAAGCGTTATATATTGGGAGATAACAGGCAGGCTTTAGCTAATTGGTTGTGTACGGGATTTATCAATGATTATCAATCAGCTTCGCGATAAAAAGCGTTCGGCTTCAAGGGCGGCAATACAGCCCGTTCCGGCAGCTGTTATGGCTTGCCGGTAATGAGGGTCGGCAACGTCGCCTGCAGCAAAAACGCCGGGAATATTGGTTCTTGTAGTTCCCATAACCGTTTGAATATAACCGGTTTCATCTAAAACCAAATAGTCTTTGAATATGCCGGAATTAGGTTTATGCCCGATAGCAAGAAAAAATCCGTCGATAGCAATATCGAACCGCTCTTCGGCAGGTTCGCCGGCAAATCTTACTAAATGAGCGCCTTCCACGCCTTTTTCCCCAAACAGTCCAAGCGCATTGGTATTAAAAAGAACTTCTATTTTCGGATTGTTAAAAACGCGGTCTTGCATAATCTGCGAAGCCCGCAAATAGTTTTTTCGCACGATCAAATATATCTTGTTGGCTAATCCTGATAAATAAAGCGCATCTTCGCAAGCGGAATCGCCGCCGCCGACTACGGCTACGTCTTTTTTACGATAGAAAAAGCCGTCGCATACGGCGCAAGCCGATACGCCTCGCCCCATGTATTTGGCTTCGTCGAGAAGTCCCAAATATTTAGCGGTAGCTCCGGTGCAAATGATAACCGTTTCGGCTTCAACCATTTTTTCTTCGTCGATCGTCACTTGAAAAGGCGATTGAGAAAAGTTGCAGCCCGTAACGACTCCATACCGGACGTCTGTTCCGAAACGGGCAGCCTGTTTTTTCAATTCATCCATCATGTCGAGACCTGAAATTCCATCCGGATATCCAGGAAAATTTTCTATTTCGGACGTGGTTGTCAACTGTCCGCCCGGCTGCATTCCTTCATATAATACCGGCGATAAATTTGCGCGGGAAGCATAAATAGCGGCAGTATAACCTGCAGGTCCCGAACCTATAATTAAACACTTTATTTTTTCTGTTTCGCTCATACAATTAATATTTATTTTTTCATAAGGCTGTTATTTGTAAATTTGCTGTAAAGATATTGAATCTCATTATGATAATCGTATTTCCGAGGATTTGAAATTAATTGACAATTCATTATTTCTAAAGAAATTAAGCCCTAATAATCCATCAATGCCTAATCCCGAAGGTAAACTTCGAGATATTACTTTGAAATTTCGCCGGATTAACCCGATTGCTTTTATATTAGATAATTCAAAT
>Ga0123354_10002434_pt1 | contig 24588 bp, 21 predicted proteins | sample TergutLab28metaG_2_FD_97872 | JGI IMG/M metagenome (GOLD analysis project Ga0123354, IMG submission 97872) | Labiotermes labralis P4 segment gut microbial communities from Petit-Saut dam, French Guiana - Lab288 P4 | ecosystem: Host-associated > Arthropoda: Insects > Digestive system > Gut ... | reverse complement strand
TGACTTTTTGGGCACTCCCTACAAAGTTTTTTGTTCGTGTTAAATGAACGGTACACGGCGTCTCCAATAACTCAACAGAAGAAGAATTCACTGCTGCAGATTCAGTATTTTCTTCAATATTAATAAATTGGCTCCATAAAGGGTCGGCTTTGTAAGTCGCTTCTGTTCCGGCCGGGACAATGAGTTTTGCCATATTGAAATTCAATTTGAAAAACACCGAGATACTTATATCCGGCGGGATAGCGCCTTTTACTTCCACCAAAGATAGATTGGAGCAAGAACCGAAAGCGCTGGGGGAAATGTCTGTTACAGTTCCGGCAATCGTTAGCGAGGTGATATTTTTGTAGTTGAGAAAAACATTTTGCCCGATGCCGGTGACGCCTTCTTCAATAACGACGGAATTAAAGTTCGACTTGTATTTATTCCATGCTGCCTTTTGACCGAACATGGTTGTAGGTACAACACCGTTACCGCTTATATACAGAATATCGTTTTCGATACGCCATGTAATTTCAGGGGTCAATGCACCTCCCAGCATTTCTTTTTTCTCTTGTCCGAATAATCCGGATGTATGCAATACAGTCACCAATAACGCAATTGCAAATACAAAAATTCTGTTTTTCATTTTATTAATTTTTTTCTGCAAAATTAAAACTCTTTTACATACCTGTCAATCCCCCAAAAGAGTGAAATTGCAGTTGAAATCTGTTTAATGAAAATATCATAACGTCAGACAGGGAAGAGTGGGAAATGAGTATGGGAGGAGTGGATGAGGAGCGAAAGAAGAGCGAAATTCAAAAAGAAAGCAATATATCCCTTTTGCATTACAAAATTTTTGAAATTATATCAATTCGCATACTTTTTGATTATTTGGCTTGTTACGCTTTAGTGAAGAGAGTCTGTCAAAAGACTTTTTGACGATTATGGATCAATGTAAAAATATGAGGAATTAGAGAATCCGGAACGGATTCGATATCGGTAGCCCGATGTGAATCGCAGGGGTCGGAATATATGAGGCGTCCAAAGCGGCGAAGCTCCGATATATTTTTGCTGTCAGCGTATCTGTAGATTCTGTTATTTGAAAAAATTGCATGACAACATGCCATAATATTCGACGCCAACAAATCCGTTCATTATTTTTTATTCTGTAAAATACATCCTTACCAACATCTGTTCCCTGTTCATTGAAACAGGATAAGGAAGATAATACGGTCTTACTCCCTGTAACTAATGACACTAATAGCAAGGATAAGGTCAGCTTTTCATTGTATCTCTCTAATATTTTTTATACCTTTGTTCCGTAGTCTATTTTTCGTATTTGGAATTACACCGCTAATTTTGTCATTTTCAATGACTTTAGCAAAATATATGCTACTTTTTTTATCTATAATCCCTCTTTTTTACTGAGTGGGAGGACGTGTGAAACAGTAGTTATATTATTGAAGATGCAAAAAAGAGGGTTAATAAATCAATAATTATGCAAAAAAAAATATTATTTTTACTTATTGTTGTTGCTTGCTTTGTATCGTCAAATCAACTGAAAGCACAATATAAATTACCGAATCAAGAAGAAAGAATTTTTGCATTGTCGCTTATATGGAAAGAAATGTTATACAATTTTGCTTTCCCAGAAGATTTGCAACAAGTAAATATAGATAGCTTGTATATTGCAAATATTCCTAAAATGGAACAGGTAAATAACTATTACGATTATTACAGAACCTTATGTGCATTTATGGCATACTTCAATGATGCACATACTCGTATTATAGCTAATCCCCGCCCTGATGATACTCCACCATTGACTGCGACTAATTTCGGAGAAAAAATCATTGTTAATGGAATAGCCGAAAGGTTTGCCGACAAAATTCCGTTAGGAAGTGAAATTCTTAAAATCAATCAAATCCCGGTCATAAAGTATCTCACCGATTCGGTCTATCCTTACACAACAGCATCGACTCCACAATGGAAATTAGATAAAGCTGTAATGGAAATGTTTTATGGTGTACCTCAATCTACCTTAACGCTAACCATTGAAACTCCTAATGGAAGCATACATGATGTAGAAATGATTCGTGACTTTAATTCTTCTACCTCAAAAGTAACAATGATTGAAGATAAACCGGTATTACCAATTAACATAAAAATTATTGACAATAAGATTGGATACATTCAATTATCTTCTTTTTTAAAACAAAATATTGATACAATCAATTCAACATTTAATAATTGGTTACCTAAATTAATAAAATGTAAAGGTTTAATTATTGATATTCGCGGAAACAGAGGTGGAACAACTGAAGCATATAATAATATTTTATTTCATTTAATGCCAGATTCTATACTCACATTTAAGGGAAAATCTTTTAGTAGAATGCATAATGCACTATTGAAAAACTGGGGTAGTTATAATCCACAATACAAAGAATTTTACAATGGGACTGCTATGACAAAAATAACAGAAAGCGAAAAAAAAGATATGAAAGATTCTATTGTATTAAATCAGCCACTGATAATAATTTCAGGGAAAATGGTTGCTTCTGCTTCAGAGTTTTTTGTGGAATTGATGAAGGAATATAAACGAGCAACCATAGTGGGTGAACCAAGTGTTGGAGCTATGAGTGAACCAACTTTTTTCCCATTGCCGGGTAATTTAGAAGCAATGATCTGTATAAAAAAATACGTTACTGCTGATGGAATTCAACTAAACAAAACCGGAATTTCACCTGATATTGAAGTGAAGAGTAATTACAATGATTATATACAAGGGAAAGATAATGTATTAGAACGTGCAACTGAAGAGATTATGAAGCAAATTGGAAACAGGTAAAATAAAAAATAGAAATATTTATAAAAGAAAATCCGAAAAAATTTAGCCAAAGTAAAAAATACTTCACAATTCGATTTATTTCGTACTTTTGCAACCGCAAAAACGTATCGCTGCATTTATGAATAACCTTCAATGTTCCATTTCCAAACGCCAACTGCACTTCAAGCAGCCGGCGCGAACGTCACGCGGAGCCTATTCCATTCGCGACGTTTGGTATGTAAATATACAATCCGTTGAGCACGCCGGACGTTCTGGAATCGGAGAATGCGCTCCCCTACCCGATTTGAGTTGCGACGCTTTGCCGGACTACGAACAAATCCTCGCCGCTGCCTGCCGTCGTCTGGAACAGGAAGGGCGCTTAGATACAGAGCGCTTACGTCCCTATCCTTCCATTTTATTCGGATTGGAAACCGCTCTCCGCCACTTCGAAACCGGAAACTTTGCACTGTGGGACACGCCGTTTGCACGAGGTGAAGCAGGTATCCCCATCAACGGTTTGATCTGGATGAGCGATTATTCCAACATGCTGAAACAAATCGAAACTAAATTATCCAACGGATTCCGGTGCATCAAACTGAAAATCGGCGCGATCGGTTTTGAAGAAGAATTGGCTTTGCTTCGTTACATCCGTAAACATTTCCCGGCGAAAGATCTTGAGCTTCGCGTGGACGCCAACGGCGCTTTTGCTCCTGCCGATGCGCCGGAAAAATTAAATCGTTTAGCAGAACTGAATATTCATTCCATCGAACAGCCGATTCGCGCCGGTCAATGGGAAGCAATGGCGCAATTGACCGCAGGAACGCCGTTGCCGGTTGCCTTGGATGAAGAATTAATCGGCGTCCATTCTTCGGAAGACAAACGCCGGTTGTTGACCGCCATCCGTCCGCAGTACATCATCCTGAAACCGTCGTTACACGGAGGTTTTTGCGGTTGCGGCGAATGGATTGAAGAAGCCGGGAAACTCGGAATCGGCTGGTGGATGACTTCAGCGCTGGAATCCAATATCGGATTGAATGCTATTGCCCAGAAATGCGCCACCTACAACAATTCCTTGCCTCAAGGCTTAGGAACCGGTCAACTTTTCACCGACAACATCGAACTGCCGCTTTTCGTCAAAAAAGATTGCCTGTGGTATAAAACAACTTGTTTTTAGTTATGAGTAAGAAAAGTATATGCTTTTCATTCAAAAAACGTTATCCCGAATTGCAGACGTTTTTATCGGAATGGCTAAATGAATCCCCTATGATGACGATTCAAACTTCCGGATCTACAGGAACGCCTAAGCCGTTTGTTGTACACAAGGAAAAGATGATTCAAAGCGCAAGAATAACCTGTTCTTTTCTGAAACTGAACAAAGGAGATAAAGCGCTATTATGTTTACCCTTGCAGTATATTTCCGGACAAATGATGGTTGTCCGCGCACTGATTTTCGGATTGGATTTGATTGTCCGCCGTCCGTCCGGCAATCCGCTGGCGGATGTGCAAACGCCCCTGCATTTCGCTGCCATGACACCGATGCAAGTCTATAATTCGCTTCAAGTTCCCGAAGAAAAAGAACGATTGATGCAAATAGAAAAACTTCTCATCGGAGGCGGAGCGATAGACCCGGAACTCAGTCAAATGATACAAACCTTTCAGAATGCGGTTTATTCGACCTACGGCATGACGGAAACGCTTTCCCACATTGCGCTTCGCCGTTTGAGCGGAACGGAGGCTTCGGATTATTATACGCCCTTCCCTTCGGTGAACCTCTCACTTTCTCCTGAAAAAACCTTGATCATTGAAGCTTCTCAAGTTGCCGATGAAGCTATTTATACGAACGATATCGCCGAACTGCTCCCTGACGGACGATTTCGCATACTCGGACGCGCGGACAATATCATCAATAGCGGTGGAATCAAAATACAAGCGGAAGAAATTGAAGAAGCACTCCGCACCGTTATTACGGGAAATTTTGCGATAACCTCAGTTCCACATCCTAAATTCGGAGAAGCCGTGGTGCTGCTGATGCCGCAAGAGCAAACCCTTTCTTCCGAACAAATAAATATGCTTTTACCAACTTTCCGGCGACCAAAATATATCCGGCAAATCAATATGATTCCGCTCACGCCAACAGGGAAAATCGACCGGGCGGCATGTAGAAGGCTGGCTATTACTTTAATAAACTAATCATTCCTTTTTTAGCCCATCCACGCCCGTTGACGGGAATTGCTTTCTTTTATCTTTTGAAGTGCATCGACACAGATATTAACATCGTTCACTATCTGAAAATCAAACATTCCCACACAAATGAAATCAGCTCCGTTTTCAAAAGCCCAATGGAAACCGTCTTCCGGTTCGATAGCTCCGGCAGCTAAAACTTTGAATCCCATTACAGGAACGGTTGTGTTTTTGACAAATTCGCAGGTTCGATCAGGAAAATTGTCAAAGATATTTTGATGATACTTATCGTGATCTAAATAAACGGGACCATCCTGTTCGAACGGCACTCGATTTGCACGTGGCGTAGCCGACCAATATTGATCGTGATGCATCGTTTTCATGTAATAATCGGGAATAATACCCGCGTCCTGGCAAGCTATCAGCGAATCAATGGTATGGGCGCCCAACCCTGCGGTGAATCCTTCCGATCTTGTCTTGTCAAGCAGTTTTCCGATACGGTCGAGATGCTGGTCGCGCGTCATCCAATCGACCCAGTTCCCCTGTATTTGAATAATATCTACTCCATATTCAATTGCTTTATACAAATTATTGAACAAAGTTGATTCATCTTTTACATCGGCAGCTATTTGGGTGATAACTATTAATTTACTACCTGTCGATTTCTTGTATTTACGGAGCAGGTCGTTGGAAGCAAAACCGATATTGATGGCATTAATCCCTGCAGCTTCACCAAGCATAAGCGTTTCATATACTTTACGTTCGTTGTTGTAAGCCTTGAATAGTTGATCAGTGTAAAGCAAGTCTCGCCCATGCGAATAGCCGCCTATCAAGTTACCTCCCATAACAAGACGGCTCAATTCGTATTTTCCTATTTTGCCGCGGGGCAATGTGCCTTTTAAATCTGCTATATCTTTTCGATTCAATTGAATAGTAGCTCCGCTCATAACATCTATGCCATAGCGGCGGCTATTTTCAAAAGCGCCCCAACCTATCAGCCCGAGTATGGGAATAGATGCCAGATTCTTTATCGCCTCCCGTCTGGAACTGACCGAAACATCCGGAGCGGAATCCTTAGATTTTCTCGAGGCTATGAGGTCGCGCAACCATCTTTCAATACTATAGCCATACGGATAAATAGCAAAGAAAATCAGTGCTATTGCCTCAAACAGTTGATAATTTACAATGTATAAGTGACTTTCTCCCGAAGTAGTAATCAGGGAAAAGCCATAAGGAGGATATGCAAAGTAATAAAGCAACAATAAAACGGCTCCGCTCACAGCAGCAATCCGGGTGAAACAACCGAAAAATAGCGCCAACCCGATAAGAATAAGTCCGATAATATTCAGCCAATTGATTATCCCGATTGCCGGAGAAGCGGCTAACCAATGATAAAAAGGCGACAAAAAACTTGTTGTATTAGCCAAATACGATTGCGCCGACCAGCCTCCGGCCGTAATCTTTGCAACCCCTTCATAGAAGAAATGCCAGCCGATAGCCATCCGTAACACGCTAACGGTCAATACTTCCCATTTTTTTAATTTAGAAGATGATTTCGTTTCCACTTAAAAATTAGATTAATTGTTAGTAATGAGGCTACAAATATATGAAATTTATTGCAATCAACAATTTTATCCTGATTATTTTTTTATCGCCGGCTTTTCGGGGATTTTATTATTTGTAATAAATATATTATCTTTGCGAATGGGATGATTGACCAATTTACCATCGAAAAGATTCAGTCGGCAGCACAAATCGAACAGGTTGTTTCCGACTTTATTACGCTCCGCAAACGGGGAGTTAATTATGTCGGCCTGTGTCCGTTCCACGACGATAAATCGCCGTCGTTCTACGTTTCGCCGGCAAAAAATATCTGTAAATGTTTCGCTTGCGGAGAAGGGGGAACGCCGGTGCATTTCATTATGAAGCACGAGCAACTTTCCTATGTCGACGCCTTGAAATATTTAGCTAAAAAATATGGTATTGAAGTCAAAGAAACCGAGTTAACCGATGAGGAAAAGCAAATACAAAATGATAGGGAAAGTATGTTCATCCTCAATACTTATGCTCAAAAATCATTTACGTCCAATCTATTCGAACATTCGGAAGGAAAATCGGTAGGACTTCCCTACTTCCATGAAAGGGGCTTCAGAGACGATATCATCAAGAAATTCCAGTTAGGCTATTCCATCGATGAAAAGGATGCTTTCACCCGTCAAGCAATAAAAGCCGGATATAATCCGAGTTATTTGGAAAAAACAGGATTAACGGTCATCAGTGAGAACCAATCAACGATTGACCGTTTTCGCGGCAGGGTGATGTTTCCGGTCCATACCCTGTCTGGAAAGATAGTCGCCTTCGGAGGCCGTATACTGAAGAACGAAAAGACAGCCAAATACATCAATTCGCCTGAAAGCGAAATCTACCACAAAGGAAACGAATTATACGGCATTTATTTCGCCCGACAGGCAATTGTCAAACAGGACCGGTGCTTTTTAGTGGAAGGTTATACCGATGTGATTTCCATGCACCAAGCAGGAATAGAAAATGTTGTAGCCTCCTCGGGAACTGCATTAACACAGGGGCAAATCCGTTTGATACACCGTCTGACAAATAATGTGACCGTATTGTATGACGGTGATGCCGCCGGAATCAAAGCGGCATTGCGGGGAATCGATTTGTTGCTGGAAGCGGGATTAAATATCAAAATCGTTTTGTTGCCCGAAGGCGAAGACCCCGATTCGTTCGCCCGCAAACAAAACGCTTCGTCGTTTTATAATTTTATACAAGCGAATGAAGCCGATTTTGTCCGTTTCAAAGCCGGATTGTTATTAGAGGAAGCCGGTAACGACCCTGTTAAAAAATCGCAGACGATTACCGAAATCATCAACACCATCGCCATTATTCCGGAAGAAATCATACGATTGGTATATATTAAGGAGTGCAGCCGTCTGACCGGAGTGGACGAAGGAACATTGGTTCGCGCAATCGCTAAAAAACGGCAGGAAATTCTCTTGCAAAAGAAAAAAACGTTATATCCCGACCCTGAAGAGCGTCCGGTTGACAATCAGGTGCCGGATAGCTTTCCCGATTTGCAAGGAGCTCCGGTATCCGAAGACAATTTCGATTTTGATAAAACCGCAACATTGGATAAACACGAAAAAAACATCCTGTATTACGTAATCCGTTATGGGGAAATAGACATGGCAAACGTGGGGCGCGAAACCGATAATGAAGCAAATCCGAAAAAAGAAGTCATAAAGGAAAATCCGGTTTATGTGACTGAATACATTGTTGAAGAGTTGGAGGGTGACGATTTGAAACTGATTCATCCGATTTATCGCAAAATATTGGAAGAGGCGTTTCTGAAATACAAGGAAGAAGGGTTCCTGGCCGAAAGCTATTTCCGAAATCACTTCGATCCGCAAATCAGTAGAATAGCCGCCGAATTATCGACCGATAAATACATTGAGAGTAAAATCCATTCCAAGTATAAAAATATTCAGAATGAGGAAAAAAGGAGATTAAAAGAAGTGATCCCCTATGTTGTCATCAATTATAAAAATGCAGTCTTGCAAAACAATATCAATGAATTGAACCGGCAAATGCAAAAAGAAACCGACGAGGAACAGAGCCGTGTTTTATTGGAACATTTATTTGAATTAAATGAAAAGAAGAAACAATTCGCTCTTTATCTACGGGAACGAATTGTGACTAAGATTTAAGACATTAGACCAATGAATGATGGAGAATCGAAAGGAAAATAAAAAATATCGCTTGGGAGTGGCTTTAAGCGGAGGAGGATCTCGCGGATTCGCTCATCCGGGCGCATTGAAAGCAATTGAAGACCTTGGACTTTATCCGGATATCATTTGCGGAACAAGCGCCGGAGCCTTAGCCGGCGTGTTGTATGCCGACGGTTATACGCCGGAAGAAATTATAAATTTATTTGTAGGAAAGGAATTTCGGGAATTTGTCGACATACAGGTTCCCGTAGCTGCCATCTTCGGAACTTCCGGTTTCCGGCGTTTCTTGGAAAAATATCTCCGCGCCAAGGTTTTTGAAGATTTACAGATTCCTGTTAAAATAGTTACTACCAACCTCGACGAAGGGAAGAGCGTGATATTCGACCAAGGTCCGATTATCGATCCTTTGATTGCCTCCTGCAGTGTCCCTGTTATTTTTAATCCGGTGGTCATTGGTGGCGTTAACTATGTTGACGGAGGTATCTTTAAAAACTTTCCTGTTTCCCCTATCCGCTCGCTGTGCCATAAAATCATCGGCGTGAATGTGAGTCCGTTAGTTCCCAAAAAATACAACAAGACCATCATGCATATTGCAGAACGCTCCTATCATTATATGTCGAGAACCAACACCTTGCTGGATCGAACCCTTTGCGATGTGCTGGTAGAAATAACCGATTTGGCTTATTTCAAAACTTTCGACTTAGTTAATTCGGAAAAAATTTTCAAGATGGGTTACGACTCTTCCAGAAATGCAATATTAGAATCCGTTCATTCGGGAATATTTTCCGTACTTTGTGCAACCGACGACGATTCTCAAAAAATATTACTACCGTAAGAATAAATAAAATTATAAATGAAACAAGAGAAAACAATTATATACCAAGTATTTCCGCGATTGTTCGGTAATATGAAATCTAACAACGCGGTTAATGGAAGTTTAGAAGAAAATGGCGTGGGAAAACTGTCCGCCTTTTCATCCGATGTACTGCAAAGCATTAAAAAAATGGGATTTACTCATGTTTGGTACACCGGACTATTGGAACACGCTACACAAACCGATTATTCGAAATACGGCATCCGGAACGATCATCCGGCGATTGTGAAAGGAAAAGCCGGATCACCATACGCGATCAAGGACTATTACGATATCGACCCCGACTTAGCGGAAAATGTGCCGGAACGCATGAAGGAGTTTGAGGCGCTCATTGAAAGGACACACGAAGCAGGATTGAAGATGATTATCGATTTTGTTCCCAATCACGTCGCCCGCCAATATTATTCGGATGCCAAGCCGCAAGGAATCGTCGATTTGGGAGAAAACGACAATCAATCTGTTCCTTTTGAGCGGAATAATAATTTCTATTATATTCCGGAACAAGTGTTTTCTCCGGCATTTGAACTTACCGTTCAAGGAGATACGTATTATGAATTTCCGGCTAAGGCTACCGGAAACAATTGTTTTTCGCCTCATCCTAACCGGAATGATTGGTACGAAACGATCAAGTTGAATTATGGAGTCGATTATTTGAATGGGATAGAGATCTGTCATCCAGCGCTTGACACCGAATTCCCTGAAAGTGCCGCTAATAATCGTGAGATTGCGGGTCGAGCCCGCAATGAAAAAGCAGCTTCTGTTCCTCAGACTTGGCTTCAAATGTATGATATTCTACGGTTTTGGGCTTCCAAACAAATCGACGGCTTCCGTTGCGATATGGCGGAAATGGTTCCCGTCGAATTTTGGGCTTGGCTTATTCCGCATCTGAAACGGAAATTTCCGGATATCCTTTTTATTGCAGAAGTTTACGACCCCGGTCAATACCGCGATTTTCTCCGGAAAGGAAATTTTGATTATCTATATAATAAGGTGGGATTATACGACACCTTGCGGGCGGTTGTCTGCGGATATCAACCGGCTTTGGCAATTACAGCATGCTGGCAAACAGTTGGCGACATTCATGCTCAAATGCTTAACTTTCTTGAAAATCATGATGAACAGCGGATTGCTTCCGATTTCTTTGCCGGCGACGCTTGGAAGGCAATTCCGGCTTTAGTCGTTTCAGCCACACTTTATCAGAATCCGATGATGATTTACGCCGGTCAGGAATTGGGTGAAAGAGGCATGAACTCCGAAGGATTCAGTGGATTAGACGGACGAACGACCATTTTCGATTATTGGAGTGTCGATTCGTTACGGAATTGGTACAACTGTGGAAAAATTAACACGGAGGCTTTAACGTCCGACCAAAATCGGTTGCGCGATTTCTACATCCGGCTGCTCACTTTGTGTAACTCATCGCCGGCAATCCGTATCGGAAAATTTTTCGATTTAATGTATAAAAATCCGCCTTCAAGCGACTTCAACCCTGAAAAGCAGTTCGCTTTTATGCGCTATGCTGAAAATGAGTTATTGCTGATTGCCGTAAATTTTGACGATAAGGATGCCGATATCCGTATTTTCTTGCCGGAACATGCTTTTAATTATTTTGAAATCAATGAGTCCACTATCCGGTCTGCAAAAGAACTGTTGAGCGGAACAACTCTTAATGCAACTGTCAAGCGGAATTTCACCTATCCCGTGCATTTAAAGCAAAACCATGTAAGTATTATACAGTTCTTGTTGTATAATTAGCTAAACTGTATGTGTGATAGAAGAATATGGATTTAACAAAAGGATAAAATGTCTAAAATATATAATTTCGTAAAATTATTATTCCTTTTTTTTTGATTATTATAAAATATTAGTTTATCTTTGCAGAAAATTATTATTGACCTTTTATGCGCAAATAATATGAGAGGAAAACAAAATGATCTACTTTCTGCAAAAATATTAGAAAGTATCCCTGAAAACATTAAGCCCATCGAGTTCTTAACGGAGTTATTGAACATTGGGAAAGAGTCTGCTTACCGTAGAATGCGAAGTGAAATTCCATTCACTTTTGAAGAAATTACAAAATTGGCGCTTGAATTGGATTTCTCCATTGATGAAATCATTGGAAAAAATAAGGAAGAACGCATTTTTTTAGATTTACAGGCAAATAGTACGGCGAGCCATGAGGAAAGTTTTTTGTCGGCAATTCAAGAGTACTACAAATTCTGTGAATTAATATGCAATGCCCAAGTGAAAGAAGTGATGGTCGTGCTTAATCGAAACAGCTTTTCTTCCTACTTCGGCTATGATTCCCTTTTTAAACTGTATTATTATAATTGGAAGCACCAAACTTATAATATTTCGTTAAGCGACCCATTTTGTGATACGGTCATTCCGCCGCAAATTAATGCGATCCGGCAACAATTTAAATATATAAGGCCAAACCTTTATAATGTACATTACATTATTGACCGGGATATTTTCCAAAACATCGTACGGGAAATTCAATATTATTACAATCGTAAACTCATTACGGATGAGGAAATCGTTGTTCTAAAAGAAGAATTGTACCAAGTACTGAAAAATATAGAAACTATCATGCAAACAGGATGTAATGACTGTGGCGCTTCAATGAATTATTATCTTTCATTGTTAGATATTGAAACCAATACTAATTACGCCACTTTTGACGGAAACATTGCCTCACTGTATTGTATGCATCCGGTTAATTTTATTTGTATTGTCAACCAGGAAATTTGCAGAATGCAGAAAAAATGGATTGAAGCGATAAAGAAATATTCAATTCTGGTTACTTTATCCAACGAGATTCTTCAGGCGGAATTTATTAATAAGCAGATTGAATATCTCAATAATCTAACAAAAGAAATCATTTATTTTTGAGCAATTCCTCTTTTTCAACAGATGAAAAGGCGTTGCATTAAGTAAATATAATTTCTCCGCATTCTTCGACGAGTGAACGCTGTTTATTAAAATAGCGCACTTGCAAAATTTCATTCGACTGTGTAATAAGCGTCGCATATTTACGCATAGAGTCCAGCCATTTTTTATGTATTCCGCATAAATTCGGATGAGAAATCGTTATGGGCTCCATCCCTGTTATATAAAATTGCGATTTTATTTGTTCGTCATACATAACATACCGGCTGCTCGATTCAATATTTATTGAAGAAAGGTACAAATTATTTCTTGTTCCGCATTTATTAAAACCGGTTTGAGCAATATTTTCAACCATGTTAACCAATTCTAATAAATCATTCTTAATCAGATCGCATTCATCTTCGGTAATCAATTTTCGTTTATAATAATACTGAACTTCCTGAATCAGATTAAAAAAGATATTCGAATCAAAAATGAAAGTGCTGCTTTTGAGTTTTTTCATGTTGTCGATTGCCTTTTGCTGCAAACATATCAGCGTCTCCGGCAAAGTAACATCAGAATAAAAATACTTAAGCGAGGATTCCTGGTTTTGATGCATCCAACGATAATAACTAAATTTGTACAAATGTGTGAAAAACACAATAAATTCGAGTGGAACACGATTTAACATTTCCGTGCTTTCAACCTCTTTAGCTATGGCTAAGTTAAATAAATCCTGAAAGTGCTGCTCGAAAACGATTACATAATTATCTGAAGGAGATTGGGTTTTGGAGAGATGCAAATCAAAAAAAACGCGCGAGTGCATATCTTTAATAATCAACTCATCCACCGAAAACTTCAAGTCAACGGATAGTTTTGCTATCTCTTCAAGCGTGAATGAAATATCTCCTCTTATCCTTCTGTAAACAGACTCTCTACTAATATTTAAGGCTTCCATTAAATAATCAACTAATTTAACACGAGGAGGAATGTTACTCAAAATTTTTGTTGCAATTAAACTTCTAAAATTATCCATATTATATATTTAAATTATTTGTAATCATACCAATAAACTTCCATTTCAATAAGTTCAGCTATTTTTCTTTTAAGATATTTTACATTTTTTGAAACAAACCCTAAAATAATTTTCAATACTATGCTCTATTAATTTTTAATATCACACACTTCATAGTTGCCAAACTCTTGAAAAAAGTGAAAAATAGATAAAAAAGTATATCTTTCAACAAAGTGTGTACTTTTTTGACGCAACAAAAGTACAACTTAGCAGTGATTTTAAATCGCAATATTGTTTTTTTTTTTGGCATTCATTGGGGTTGATCTCGCAAAAAATTAACAGATCCTGTTTGTATGTTAAAAAAAAAGATGAGAACAGAGAAAAAATGCCTACATAAAAAAGCGAATAGCAACAGAAGTATAATATAAGAGTAGAAAATAGGGGTATATATTCATAAATATGACAAACGAAAAACAATAAATATAAGAAATCGACAAATTCTTTACAAAAACCTATTTGTCGAATCCTTCAACTATAATTTTTCTACTTTTGCCGGACAGCGTCAATCACTTTATTTTTAGGAGTAGTCGCTTGAAATTCTTTCAAATAGAAAGGTTCGAAATAGGCTGTATCTACAAATGTTTTTGAAATAAACGCCTTCTCCGCTTCCCCTATCATATCCGAAGCCAAAGGATAGACTCCATCTATAAAAACGGCATTCGAGGAACGGATGACGGCCTTACATTTTCCCGCCCCGTTGCCAAAAAAGAGGATTTCTTTTTGAGCCAACCGGTCTTGAAATGAGTTTTCATTAATAATCATTGCCTGAACCGGTTCTATTTCATTCAAATTTCCATCATAAAGCGCAGCATACGCTTCCATCCGGCGGGCGTCGATCATCGGGCAAAGATACGAAGTAGAAGGTGCAAGGCGACTTGCCATTACTTTTAAAGTGGGCAACGCTATCAACGGAATATTCCAACCAAAACAAAGACCTTTTGCGAATGAAATCCCAATACGCAAACCGGTATAAGAACCGGGACCTTCACTCACCGCTACCGCATCAAACCTAAGATGATTCGCCTGAACAAACAGGGTCGCTTCGGCTATGTAAATTCCTAAAACAGCCGAATGAGTCGACAACTCGTTATTTTCTTTATTCCACAGCAGCTTGCCATCCGCAGAAACAGCTACCGAACAAGCTTGAGTCGAAGATTCTATTAATAATATGCACGCCATTCGTAATTTTTTTTTATTTTTAGCACACAAATTTACATTTTTAAAAGATAATACGCTAATTTTGCAAAATATTTTTTCGGATATGATTTTATCAATGACAGGATACGGCAAAGCTAATGCGGAATTTCAAAATAAAAAAATTACGGTTGAAATTAAATCGCTTAATAGTAAACAGTTCGATATTAACCTACGAATACCTTTATTATACAAAGATAAAGAAATTGAAATCCGGAACAAGCTCTTGCAAGCCGTAGAAAGAGGGAAAATCGACTTTACAATTCTTATCGACTTTTCCGATAAATCGATAACCGGTAAAATTAACTCGAATGCAATTGAAAGTTATTACGAAGATATTAAAGAAATTACACACCGATTAAATATCGACGAACCTTCCGACTGGTTTTCCACGCTACTTCGATTACCTGAAGTTGTGAAAACGGAATCCGCCGATTTAGAGGAAGAAGAGTGGAATACGGTAGAACAAACCATTGACGAGGCATTGAACGCTTTTAACCGGTTTCGTATTCAAGAAGGAGAAATGCTCGAAAGGATATTTACCGGGAAAATTAATACTATCAGTTTATTATCCAAAGAAGTAGAAAAATATGAATCAGAAAGGATTGAAAAAATTAAACTCCGGATGCAGGAATCGCTCCGTAAATTGGAAACCGGATATGACGAAAATCGTTTTGAACAGGAAATGATTTATTATATAGAACGGTTGGATATCAGCGAAGAAAAAGCACGCTTGAATAATCATCTGAATTATTTTTCCGAAACAATGACCAAGGATAAAAGTCAAGGGAAAAAATTAGGATTTATCGTACAGGAAATCGGGAGAGAAATAAACACATTGGGCTCCAAGTCCAATCATGCCGCTATGCAAAAAATCGTAGTGGAAATGAAAGATGAATTGGAACAGATAAAGGAACAAATCTTAAACGTTTTGTAGCAGTGAAAGGAAAATTGGTAATACTTTCCGCTCCGTCGGGATCGGGAAAATCGACAATTATTAAAGATATACTCGGCAAAGAATTACCTTTGGAATTTTCCGTTTCCGCAACGAGCCGGCTTCCTCGCGGAAACGAAAAAAATGGAATTGAATATTATTTTCTCAGTCCTGAAGAATTTAAAAATAAAATAAAGGAAAATTGTTTTATTGAATATGAAGAAGTTTATCCCGACCAATTTTACGGTACACTAAAAAGTGAAGTTGAAAACAAACTTGACGAAGGAAAAAACATCATTTTCGACCTTGATGTAGCCGGCGGATTAAATGTAAAAAAAATATACGGGAATAACGCTTTATTGATTTTTATATTGCCGCCTTCGATCAATGAATTACAAAGACGATTGCGAGAAAGGGGGACAGACTCGACGGAAGTTATTGCAGACCGTATTTCAAAAGCGACTTATGAATTGAGTTTAGCTTCGGAATACGATGCAATTGTGGTCAATGACCAATTGGATGAAGCAGAAAACGAAACTATCAATATTATTAATAATTTTTTAACACACTCATGAAAATTGGTATTTATCCGGGTTCTTTTAACCCTGTCCATATCGGACATTTAGCCCTTGCAAATTTTGTTGCCGAGTATGGTGAATTCGACGAAATCTGGTTTTTAATCTCACCGCAAAACCCTTTGAAAAAGAGATCCGAATTATTGGATCAAAACCTCAGGTTGGCATGGCTGGAAAAGTCACTCGGCGACTATCCCAAATTTAAAACTTGCACTATCGAATGGGAAATGTCTCAACCGACTTACACGATCAACACGCTTCAGCGACTACGGATTTTGCATCCGGATTATGAATTTGAACTAATTATCGGTTCGGATAATTGGGAAACAATCCATCGATGGAAAGATTATCAAACCATTTTGAAAAATTTTAAAACATGGATATATCCGAGACTGGGTACAGGGAAAATTGTTTTTAATCATCCCAACGTTCATATGGTTAGAAGCGCTCCTAAAATGGACATATCCTCTTCTTTTATTCGTAAAGCCCTCCGGCATGGAAAAGACATTCGTTTTTTCCTTCCCCCCGGCATCTACGAAGATATCATTGAAAGCAACGCCTTGGAAACGCTTTCGGAAGAAATAAAAGAAATAGATACTGAAAATTCGTAATTCTTTTTAACAGGAACGTGAATTTTTCGTATCTTTGTAGCCTGTTGCTAAAAATAAAGCAGACAAAACATGCATGAATTAAATGAACAAGAAGTATTTCGTCGCCAAAGTTTGGAAGAATTGAGAACGCTGGGCATTGATCCGTATCCGGCATCTGAATATAAAGTAACTGCTTATTCCTCAGAGATAAAAGAAAATTTTACAGACAATGCTCCGCGTCGTACCGTTCAGGTAGCAGGCAGGATTATGAGCCGCCGGATTATGGGCAAGGCGTCCTTTATAGAATTACAAGATTCCGAAGGAAGAATTCAAATATACATTACGAGAGACGATCTTTGCCCCGGAGAAAACAAAAATTTATACAATATCGTATTTAAAAAGGCGTTAGACATCGGCGATTTTATTGGAATTAAAGGGTTCGTTTTCCGCACCCAAATGGGAACCGTCTCCGTCCATGCGGAAGAAATGACCGTATTGGCCAAATCGTTGCGCCCGCTTCCAATCGTCAAATACAAGGATGGCGTCGCTTACGACGCTTTTGAAGATCCGGAAATGCGTTATCGCCAACGTTATGTGGATTTGATTGTGAATGAAGGAGTAAAGGATATTTTCAAAAAGCGGACGCAAATATTTAATTCGATGCGTTCTTTCTTCAACGAACACGGCTATATCGAAGTAGATACCCCTGTTTTGCAAAACATTCCGGGAGGAGCTAACGCCCGTCCGTTTACGACTCATCACAACGCCTTGGATATTCCATTATACCTGCGAATCGCCAATGAACTATATTTGAAACGTTTAATTGTCGGCGGATTTGAAGGCGTTTACGAATTCTCCCGTAATTTCCGGAACGAAGGAATGGATCGCACGCATAATCCGGAATTTACGGCGCTGGAAATCTATGTAGCTTATAAAGATTATAATTGGATGATGAACTTCACCGAGCAAATGATTGAAAGAATTTGCCTTGATGTTTTGGAAACTACCGAAATAAAAGCCGGCGATCAGACTATTCATCTGAAAGCTCCTTTTAAAAGGAGTACGATGATCGACGCAATTAAGGAAAATACAGGCATTGATATTTCGGGGATGAACGAAGAATCGCTCCGTGATGCTTGCAAAGAATTAGGCGTCGAACAAGATAAAAGTATGGGAAAAGGTAAATTAATCGATGCAATATTCGGAGAAAAATGTGAATCACATTACATTCAACCTACTTTCATCATTGATTATCCCAAAGAGATGTCTCCTCTAACCAAACAACACCGTAACAATCCTGAGCTGACCGAACGATTTGAATTAATAATCAACGGCAAAGAATTGGTTAATGCTTATTCCGAGTTGAACGATCCGATAGACCAACGGGAGCGGTTTGAAGAGCAATTGAAACTCTCCGAAAAAGGCGACGATGAAGCAATGTTCATTGATCAGGATTTTCTGCGGGCTTTGGAATACGGAATGCCTCCTACCTCCGGTATGGGCATAGGAATGGACCGGTTAGTCATGCTTCTGACCGGACAAGCATCCATTCAGGAAGTCCTGCTGTTTCCACAGATGCGTCCCGAAAAAACGCATCAAAAAGAAGAATTAACTTAAACGACTAATTATGCAAATACCCTATAGAATAGGAATTATGGGTGGCGGAAGTTGGGCTACTGCCATTGCGAAAATTATTTCCATGACGCAAACTAATTTTAATTGGTATATGCGCCGCCCTGATCAAATAGAGGAATTTAAAAATTTCGGGCATAATCCGTATTACCTGACCGGCGTTAAATTTAATGTGGATTGTATTACATTCTACAATAATATTAATGAACTTGTCCAAAACAGCGATATACTGATATTCGCCATCCCCTCCCCTTTCCTCAAACAGCATTTGCAGAAACTTACCGTACCCATAAAAGATAAAATCCTTTTATCGGCTATCAAAGGAATCGTACCTGATGAAAACATGCTGGTCTCCGACTATTTATCCTCTTTCTATGAAGTTTCCAAAAGTAATATCGTCGTATTGGCAGGCCCTTGTCATGCAGAAGAAGTTGCTATGGAACGGCTTTCCTATTTGAATATTGCCAGCATCAATCCGAAACAATCCGCCCTGATTACGGACATGCTCAGTACTCACTTTATCAGAACTACCATTTCATACGATGTTACAGGCATAGAATATGCTTCCGTATTGAAAAATGTATATGCTATCGTTTCGGGAATTTGCCATGGTTTGAAATACGGCGATAATTTCCAGGCAATCTTCCTCTCCAATGCCATCCTTGAAATGGAACGATTCATCAACACCGTAAGTCATCAACCACGTAATATCTGCCATTCCACCTATTTAGGCGATTTATTGGTTACGGCTTATTCGCGCTTCAGCAGAAACCGGATTTTCGGCACAATGATAGGAAAGGGATATTCGGTTAAAACGGCTCAATTGGAAATGGAAATGATTGCCGAAGGATACTTCGGAACCAAATGTATCAAAGAAATCAACAGCGAGTACAAGGTGGAAATGCCAATATTGGATGCGGTTTATTCCATCCTGTATGAAAGGAAATCGGCTGTTCCGACAATACGGAAACTGACAGAAACGTTCAAATAAGATAATCATGAAACAGATAATATTAGACACCAGCAAGGTTTACGATTTTATTCCGGAAAAACAAATTTTTAATCAGGCTAAAGCGGCAGAATCCGCTAATCTTACCTTAGAAAACGGATCCGGCAAAGGAAGCGATTTCTTGGGTTGGGTGCATTTACCTTCATCCCTCACAGAAGACGCATTGAGTGAAACTCAAGAAACAGCCGATATGCTTAGGGCTGAATGCGATGTGATAATAGTGATCGGAATCGGAGGAAGTTATTTAGGCGCAAGAGCGGTAATTGATGCGCTCTTAGGGTCTTTCGACAATTTGAGCAATAAAAAGCCATTGATCGTTTACGCCGGTCATCAAATCGGAGAGGATTATTTACATGAATTGTCCGTATTTTTAAAAGGAAAATCGTTTGGAATCATTAATATTTCCAAATCGGGAACGACTACCGAACCGGCGCTGGCTTTCCGTTTGTTGAGAATACAATTAGAAAATGCAATTGGAATTGCCGGAGCTCAAAAACGTATCGTTGCCATCACCGACAGGGCGCGCGGAGCATTACGTACTTTGGCGACTCAGGAAGGATATAAAACATTCGTTATTCCCGATGATGTCGGCGGACGTTTCTCGGTATTAACCCCGGTCGGCTTATTGCCCATTGCCGTTGCAGGCATCAACGTCCGGCAATTAGTTGCCGGCGCGTTGGAAATGGAGAAATCAACCGGAGCAGCCGTTCCGTTCACCCAAAATCCTGCCGAAATTTATGCAGCCGTTCGAAACGAGTTATACAAACAAGGGAAGAAAATAGAAATTTTAACTAATTTCAATTCTAAACTCCATTATGTTGCCGAATGGTGGAAACAATTATTCGGAGAAAGCGAAGGAAAAGAAAACAAGGGAATTTTCAATGCAGCCGTAGACTTCACGACTGATCTACATTCTATGGGTCAATGGATTCAGGAAGGAGAACGTACCATATTCGAAACGGTCTTGTCGGTTGCCCAATCCCGTTATCATGTCGAAGTTTCAAAAGATGAAGCCAATTTGGACGGCCTGAATTATTTAGCCGGTAAACGCGTGGATTACATCAATAAAATGGCGGAATTAGGAACGCAACAAGCGCATATTGCCGGAGGCGTCCCGAATATTCGAATTGAAATCCCCGAACTTAACGAGTATTATCTCGGACAATTGCTTTATTTCTTCGAAAGAGCTTGCGGCATCAGCGGATATTTGCTGGAGGTCAATCCGTTCGACCAGCCGGGAGTTGAAGCATACAAAAAGAACATGTTTGCTCTTTTAGGGAAACCGGTAAATTAATATGTCATTGCGGGCTTGACCCGCAATCCCCTGCATATAACTCGCACAAAAACATCAATTCATGATTAAAGCGGTTTTTTTCGATATGGATGGAATTTTATACGATTCCATGCCGCACCATGTACAAGCTTGGAAAGAAACCTTATCCAAAAGGGGACTTAAAGTCACTCCGGAAGATATCTACATGATGGAAGGACGCACCGGTAACTCTACCATCGACCTTGTCGTTCAACAAAATCGGGGACGGGATGCAACGCCGGAAGAAAAAGAAACCATCTATACTCAAAAAGCCCTGCGATTCGTCGAATTAAGTACAACTCCAAAATTGATACCCAATGTTTTGAATGTATTGGAAAAAGTCAGGCAACTGGGATTAAAACGAGTGGTAGTGACAGGTTCCGGTCAACCTACTTTATTTGATAATCTCGACGAACATTTCCCCGGTTTCTTTGAAAAAGACTTAATGGTCACTGCTTACGACGTTCAGTATGGCAAACCGCATCCGGAACCGTATCTTATGGGATTGAAAAAAGCAGAGGTAAATCCCGACGAAGCAATCGTAGTTGAAAATGCACCCTTAGGAATCGAATCGGCAGTAGCTGCCGGAATCTTTACCATTGCCGTAAACACCGGCCCTTTACCCGATGATATTCTCTTAAAAGCCGGCGCTAACGTTTTATTTTCTTCCATGAAAGCCTTAGCGGAAGATGGTATTTGGGAGAGGCTGGACAGGATGAAATGAAAGCATCATTTTACCGAAAGGATTTCCAATGGAAGGCAAAGAGACAAAATTGGACGCTTTGCTGATAATCATGAAAAAAAGAAATTTCAAAAATCCTTTGCTAATTCCGGAAAAGTTCGTACCTTTGCAAGCCGATTATTATCCAAATATGTAAGTGTTTGATTGTAGCCTTTTTATTCCAAATTGAATTCAAGTCGAAAGGGAAACAAGCAAGCGAATAATGATTATTAACAAATAAAAATTAAAAGTAGTGGATACGTTAAGTTATAAAACTATTTCTGCAAACAGGGCGACTGTTACTAAGGAATGGGTTGTTGTTGATGCAACGGGACAATCGTTGGGACGCATTGCATCGAAAGTGGCGAAACTTCTTAGAGGTAAATATAAACCGAATTTTACTCCTCATGTCGATTGCGGCGATAATGTAATCATTATCAATGCTGATAAAGTGATTTTAACCGGTAATAAATGGACGGACCGTATTTATCTTTCCTATACCGGCTACCCTGGAGGACAACGAAAAAATACACCGGAAAAGCTGTTCAAAAAAAGCAGCGATCACTTGTTTCGTAAAGTCATAAAAGGGATGCTTCCTAAAAATCGTTTGGGCGACCGGATTATTTCTAATCTTTATGTCTATGACGGAAACGAACACAAACACGAAGCTCAACAACCTCAATTAATTGATATTAATTTACTTAAATAATTACAATGGAATTAGTAAATGCATTAGGAAGACGCAAAGCAGCCATAGCGCGCGTACATGTAAAAGAAGGATCAGGCAAAATAGTAATCAACAAACGTGAAATAGAAACTTATTTTCCTTCATCGCTTTTACAATATGTCGTTAAACAACCGCTTAATAAATTAGGAGTTGCCGAGTTGTATGATATCACAATTAACTTGCAGGGAGGTGGCTATAAAGGACAATCGGAAGCGGCACGTTTGGGTATTGCCCGCGCCTTGGTGAAAATCAAACCGGAAGATAAACCTGCTCTGCGCTCGGAAGGCTTCATGACTCGCGACCCGCGTGAAGTGGAACGGAAAAAACCCGGAAGACCAAAAGCAAGAAAACGTTTTCAATTTTCAAAACGTTGATGCTTTCTGTCATCCCGCGCTTGACGCGGGATCCCCTGAAAAGGAAATACAAGTTTTCAGGAGATTGCGGGTCAAGCCCGCAATGACAACGAAAAAAGAGTTTAGTATCTAAACCGGTTGGGACTTATTCCACAAGCCGATTGTCGAATAACTACCCGGTGGTTGATTAAATAAAAGAACGTAAACAAAAAAATTTAACAATGTCAAGAGTAACATTTGAACAATTATTGGAAGCCGGTTCGCATTTCGGACACTTGAAAAGAAAGTGGAATCCTGCGATGGCTCCCTACATTTTTATGGAACGTAATGGTATCCATATCATAGATCTGCACAAAACAGTCGTAAAAGTAGAAGAAGCAGCCTCAGCGCTAAAGCAAATCGTTAAATCAGGACGCAAGGTATTATTCGTAGCTACCAAAAAACAAGCGAAGCAAATAGTGGCCGATAAGGCAATTGCCGTCGGTATGCCTTATGTCACAGAACGTTGGCCTGGTGGAATGCTGACCAATTTTCCAACTATCCGCAAGGCGGTAAAAAAGATGACGACCATTGATAAAATGGCTAAAGACGGAACTTTCGACCAACTTTCCAAACGGGAAAAACTGCAAATAACCCGTCAACGCGCCAAATTGGAAAAAAACTTAGGCTCTATCGCCGATTTGAATCGTTTGCCTTCTGCGCTATTTGTAGTGGATGTAATGAAGGAACATATTGCTGTAGCTGAAGCTAACCGGTTGGGTATTCCCGTATTTGCTATGGTAGATACCAATTCAGACCCGACTCCTATTGATTTTGTGATTCCAGCCAACGACGATGCAACCAAATCCATTGAAGTCATTTTGAGCGCACTATGCGCTGCTATTACCGAAGGATTGGAAGAACGCAAAGTCGAAAAATTAGATATGGCTCCCGAAAGCGAAGAACAACCCACTCGTAGAGAAAGAAAAGCTAAAACGCTGAAAAGAGCAATCATCGCTAAAGACGATGAAGTGGCGTTGAATGCAAATATCGCAAGTAAATTTGTAAAAGAAGAAGATTAAAAAAAACAATATGGCAGTAACAATGGCAGACATTACGCATTTGCGTAAAATGACCGGCGCAGGAATGATGGATTGTAAGAATGCACTGACTGAAGCCGAAAACGATTTTGAAAAAGCAATTGAAATTATTCGTAAAAGAGGACAGGCAGTCGCCGCAAAACGTGAAGACCGCGAAGCTGCGGAAGGTTGCGTCTTGGCGGCAATCAACGGTGAATTTGCAGCAATCGTCGCAGTGAAATGCGAAACCGACTTTGTAGCTAAGGGTCCGGATTTTATCGCTTTAACAAGAAATATTTTGAATGCCGCGCTGACAAACAAACCGGCAGACGCAGCAGCTTTATTGGCGACTTTGATCGAAGGACGTCCCGTTTCGGAATGGATTATCGAACGTATCGGCATTTCCGGAGAAAAAATGGAATTAGGCGCTTATGAATACCTTACAGCTCCAACGGTTATCGCTTATGTTCATCCGGGAAATAAATTAGCCACGATAGCCGGTCTCAATCAACCCAATGTTGAGAACCAGGTAGCGAAAGATGTGGCTATGCAGGTGGCAGCGATGAATCCTATCAGCGTGGATAAGGCGACCGTTCCTCCCGAAATTGTGGAACGTGAAAAGAAAATCGCACGCGAGAAAGCAATCGAACAGGGAAAACCGGAAGCTATTTTAGACAAGATTGCCGAAGGCGCCCTGATTAAATACTACAAAGATTACACCTTGCTGATGCAGGATTATGTGAAAGATTCGAAAATAACCATTGACGATTATCTGAAGAAACAGGATAAAAATCTAACGGTTACCGGCTTCAGACGCGTCAATCTGAATGTAGAATAAAGACGTTGGAAAGTCTCTGTAGCTCAGTTGGTAGAGCAAATGACTCTTAATCATTGGGTCCAGGGTTCGAGTCCCTGCAGGGACACTTA
>Ga0123354_10002433_pt1 | contig 24590 bp, 16 predicted proteins | sample TergutLab28metaG_2_FD_97872 | JGI IMG/M metagenome (GOLD analysis project Ga0123354, IMG submission 97872) | Labiotermes labralis P4 segment gut microbial communities from Petit-Saut dam, French Guiana - Lab288 P4 | ecosystem: Host-associated > Arthropoda: Insects > Digestive system > Gut ... | reverse complement strand
ATATAAAAGGGGGGGGGGGGGGGGGGGGTTCCAAGACTATCAGGAACAGGCTTTTTTATACAAATTGTGTAATATAAATAATAAGTATAACACACAGATATCCCAGCAGTACAATATTAAATATACTCTGATTGTAGAATATTTTCCTGCAGTAAGTGTTCTGTTCTTGTTTACATGAGGCATTCTGAATTAGAAATGAGATGGGCAGTGTACATATAACATATAGCATTGTGACACATTCACATAACCATTGGTAGTTACACTATTTTCAACAATATAAGAATATTGAGTGTTGCACAATAATGCTTTCATGACAAATTCAGTCACCAGCAACAATAAAATATAAGGTACCCAATATTTTTGTCTGATTTTAAGCAAATTTGATTTCCCCCCCCCAACAGATTATCATAGAAGTCCCCAATACAAAATTTCACAATGAACTATCCAGTGGGATACATGCTAATACCTAAAAAATAAAGCCTGAACTTTTGATACTACACAGATATGTTTTATGCCCATAAAGTGAAATCATGTAAGTCATAGTTTAAGAGAACCCTAATGATTACATAGTAATGCTGTTGCTTTCATGTATGTCATATTTCTGCCATCTCCTTGTGTATCTGATCCTTTTTATTAAAACAGGAATTAATACAAAAATACAGAAGTTAACACTTCTCACAGTGCAAACATATTACAGTATATCCGAAATTCAGTACAAATCACGGTCGTATTTCTAAATTTGGTATTATATTTCACTGTGGTTTCAGTTTCTGGCTCTTCTGCAACCTTTAGTAAGTGTATCTTTATTTGGCAACAGACCATGATGAAGAAACTGGTCTTGTAACATAAAAATTGTTGAACATAGTCCAGTACTTAACTGCACTATATAACTTTTTTTTCTCCTAATATATGAAAATATGGTATGATGGTAGTGCAAATTTCATGTTTGAATTGTTGATAAATATGGCCTTAAAATTGGGGTTTGAAATAATTCATGAGGTCCTAGCATATTCAACCCACCCTTCAGGTAGATATTTGATTTCCTTCTTCCATTTGTCTGCTATATCACATTACCACTCACAAGGTAGAAAATTCTTTCAATTCACATTTAATACAGCAAGCATGCACTTGATCAGAGATTATAAAATCCCTCATGTCACAAGGTGCAACCTGTACAGTTGGCAGCAGTGAAGCATATGGGATGCATTATGTACAGAAATTAGGAGCACTGCTACTGGTGCATGGTGTGGGATCTCTGTAGCTCTGCACCAGCTGAATGGCGAGTAGTAGCATGTGCCATCATGGACTCAACACGACTAGCCGTCTCACGCAGTGCATCTGACAGTTCTGGGAGGTCTGGCAGGTCTAGCGTGATGTGTGCAGACAGACGCTTGTACACAGAACCAGACTCCTTCTTGTTCCTGTGGGCACAAATGTCTGTAAAGCACGCATTTCCAACTGGCTGATCAGTGAACTCAATGGATGCCTCGATGGTTGGCAGGTACATGGGCTGAACTGCTCATAAAGTGACTCATCAGTGCATTAATCGATTCACAAGCTAAGTAATAATTATTTTTCGACCATACAAATTCTTTAGTATTGAACAAGATAAAGGTAATTCTGATAGTGGATTTCAGATGTTAAATTCTAGTTTCATCTGTCAGTTTATATTAAAAAAAATAATTCACAAAAAGTAACTGTTAGCGTGCAAGTAGTACAGTGCCATTTTAAATGTTTGCATGATTTTTGAGGTGTAGTGTCCTCTTTCTAATATGTGTTTGTGATTTACATTCTCATATACATGGGAACTAGTGATGGACTGATTAACAGTGAGGAAACCATACAGGTTTAGATATCTACTGGTAGATTTTCTATTGTCTGTTGACGCTGTAGTTTTATTAACTTTCCCACAGTTGTGTGCCCATGTGACAAGTAAAACAGAGTAGCATGTTTTTGTGATTATGAATCTTTTTGCTTCTGTATGTACCAACATCTGAACTGTCAAGGAATAACATCAAATTTCAAGAGCATTTAGGTTTTTATATTTCAATTTGAAACTTCTTCTTTACAGTGCGCTTTGTATTCTTAATATTCAGTGAAAATTTCAAGAAACAACTTACAAATTGAAAAGAGTAACATTCTTTGTTCACATTGCTGTAATACAGAATATCCATTGGGAATTTCTGCAGTCGCAAAATAATCGCATGGAACCATGAGGGGTTCTTAGTCCTTGGGCGCTGGAATTAAGTGCCAAGTGTACTGTGCAAAATACATGGGATTCAAATGGTTGCCTATAACTTTACCTGCTTTTGGCTAATGACTTTATGTGACGTTCAGTTTTCTCACCATCACATTGTACATAGACTTAAGTTGTCTTCTGGCACCAAAGGGTTAACAAATTAACTGCCTGCCTCACCACTAGCACAGCCAGAAACCTCATCACAGTATTGCTACAGCACAATGATCCATCCTCATCTTGTCATATTTACATTCACCTGCCAGGTTTATACCATACTCCTCTAATACCCATTATAATATTAACGTTCCATAAATTTCTTGGTCTTCCAAGTTGCTACTTCACAACAGGTTTCCCTTTCAAATTTCTGTGTTCATCTCTCTTGTTTAAATCCACATCCAGTCCACCATAATTTCTTTAATTCACATCCCCTTACCAATAATGGATGTGCTGTGTTACATATTAGGTTCCTCATTATGCACTCTCTGTTGTTACCACAATATTTCATGTTCCCTGTGTCTCAGTATTTCCTTGACAATTCATATACAATGTTCATACAGTTGTGACGGCAATATGGTGCACGAGAGACCGTGAAGCTGATGGTAATTTAGTGAATTCATGTATTACCTGTTACACAGTACTGTTACTACAGGTTGCACTTCCCTAATCCAGAATTGTGACCTGGCACCCCCTGTGGTCTGGCACATTTTAATGAAAACCATAAAAAAACTGATGGTGGTGGATCAAGTCATGCTTGTGTGTTGGTTTATGTTAAAATGTTTTTCTTAATTTTTTTCATCAAAGTTGCATGTTTACATTTCATAAATCTTGGTCCTGCACAGTATGTTGTGGGGTGAGTGAGTCTAGATTTAGCTGTCCTGGTGCAAAGTGGTTGTAGATTTCACTGTTTACCATGTTTCAGTGTGTTAAAATTGTGTACAACACTTACTTACTTACTTACTCCATGGAACATAGTCCTCCTGAGAAGCTAACCCATATTCAGCTAGTCAAGAAATTCCCCGCATTTTATGGAACCTGAAGGTTCATTACCACATTAGCAAGTGCCCGCCACCTGTCCCTATCCTGAACCAGCTCAATCTAGTCCATCCCCCCACATCCCATTGCCTCAAGATCCATCTTAATATTATCCTCCCATCTATGCCTGCATCTTCCAAGTGGTCTCTTCCCCTCAGATTTCCCCACCAAAACCCTGTATATGCCTCTCCTTTCCCCCCATACCTCATATGTGCTCCGCCCACTTCATTCTTCTCGATTTAATCACCTGAACAATACTGGGTGAGGAGTACAGATCATAAAGCTCCTCATTATGTAGTTTTCTCCACTCCTCTGTTACCTTGTCCCTCTTATGCCCAACTATCCTCCTCGGCCTACATTCCTCCTCCATTTGATTGACCAAGCTTCACACCCATACAAAACACAAGCAAAATTATAGTTTTGTATATCTTAATCTTTAAATTTTTGGATAGCAAACTGGAAGACAAAAGATTCTGCACCAAATGATAGCAAGCATTCCCTGACTTCAATCTGCTCTTAATTTCTTCCTGAATAGACTTCTGATTTGTTAATGTTGTTCCCTAATATTTGAACTGTTCCACCCTTTCAAAGGAACCATTGCCTAGGTCGTACCAAAGTATCAGTCTAGGTCCAAGGCTTTCTTTGTAAACAATTCATAACATGATACATTTTTATGATAAGGAACTGTTAGCACCTCACCCAACCCCCAAGCTGGTGGACCACCCTTTGTCGGCTGTCTGAGACTGCTTCTTCGATATATTCGCAGCTACCCTCCATATTGGAGGCCGTTTCTCCATTCTCAACCTGCGGCTACGTCATGCCATGGTGACGGACCCACTTATCACGGTTGTCTACAACACTAACACTTTATTTTATAGAGTCCTGTGTAAGGTGTTTTGATACCATAATATGCTGACCACACATGGTTCAGAAAACTCCCTGGTCCAGCACTGGCCAGGTCATGACAGTTGGATGGGGGAGGTGCAACATAAAGTTTAGTCCAGTATTCTTCAGAGATTGGTACAGATGTTCTAATATCACCATGGACCAATATCCAGTAGGCCTACTTACTAATGAAATGACCATCACATCATGAACTTAGTACATATTAACTGAAAATAGTGATGTAACACAATTTGTAGGTAACATGTTCAATCTTAAGAAAGACTGGACATCTTCCCAAGTTTAAACATATGAGACTTGTCTGTGGCTCCTATATTCTCTCCCAGACACTAAAAATTCCAGGGTTTAGTTTCACCCCCTTCTTCACCATGACCACATAGTGACTGCTTACCATACAACACTACCAACTTAACAAGCAGCAGGAAGCAGCAACTAACTGGCATCTTGCAGCATTAGTGGGGAAGCCTACACAGACAAGACATGCAACATCAATCACATGCGTGTGCCAATTCAAGTGCACTTGAATTAACACACAACAAGAACAAAGTACAATTCTAACACACCTCAAATATCAATGCATACTACACGATGGAGAAAACATCTCATCTTGAATTCTGTCCTACACTACTGTGGAAAAAGCAGTATGACTTTCCGAATATCTCAGTGCACAGCTCTGCTAACAGCCACAGTAATGGCTGACAAAATTAGACAGTATGCATAGAAATCCAAATGACACAATACAGATACTGTGACCCCATTCCACCCAGAAAAATGTGTGGTAGGGGAGAGGAGGGGATATACGCATTTACAATTGAATTGAAAATATCCTGTTCAGAAGTATCAGACAAATGTAAAACAAAAGCAGAAACATTTTTAAACAGTCAATATTGGTAAACTCAATGGTCAAAAATCCATGTCAACTACATTAATCCTTGATACAAGGATGTCTTGCTACTTTGTATTGCTACATGCAATTACATAATAATCAGAGAAGAGATATGTAGTTTATTAACCTAAAGTAAAAAGTTACAAAGTCACAGATTGAACATGAACACAGCCTCTGTTTATCTCTGAGGTGGGGAGTCCTCCCTCCAGACTGTACTGGGATTAAACTTATGACTTACCCAATGTGAAGCAGGAGTGTCAAATGTACATTTGAACAAAACAGATTCTGTGCATACAGGGGAAATTTTTATAGTGTTCACACTGGTGCCATGATTGTCCTGTTCAGTAGCTTCAAACCAGCTTCTAGCCTAGTACTCAAACTTACAGCAGCCAAAACACTCTTCTGCTGTGTTCTTACTTCTGTCAGTGCAGTTATTTGAAGTAAACTGGTTTATAAAGGTACGTCTGTAGTGTTGCAAATTCCTCCAACCCTATTTTTTTTTTAAGTGGATCTTAAACTTCAAAATGCAGTTTTGCTATAGTGTTTAGCAGAAATGGGTCTCCCATATTCAGTGTGAAATGTCCACCTATTAGAGAAAATCTTTCACGTGTCAACAACTGTATCAGTGCCCCACATTAACACCAGCATGCTACAGTATATATGACACATGCCTGCGTGCCTCCTCATACTTGATCTGCTGTCGTAGGAATACTGCATTCTTCAGAAGCTCGTGTATGTTAGCCAGGTTCTCCTCTGCCCCCTCCATTGATTTCACTGCCCTGAAAAGTAACACAATTGTGGGAGAAGGATAATTACAGGATGTTCCACAAAGAACAACTACAGCTGTCCTACTATGAGCTGACACAGAAAGTGGTTTTATGGGTTTGTGAGCATGTTAGTGCACGATTAATTGACGTGAACCAGCATACAAGACGCAAATTATATCCACCATGGTGTTTGCCAGTTCCAACAATTTTTAAAATAGTACACAGCAAGGGTGCACAAATTTTCAAAGAATTTAGTAGCCACCATAAAATTCTTGGTGCCACATGGGTGATGGAAGAGGAAGTTCCATACTGAGAACCCACGAATATCAGGCACGGCTATATAAAATTTAGTCACATGGGCGACCTGGTACCTGGATTTGAACAGCCTCGTCCACAATAATGTAGCCTGTAGTCAAAATGTACAGCTATTTCTGCACTGTTTTCTATATAATGAGGTCTACAAAAATTAATAATTAATGGTTTATACAACTGAATGATCTGTGCACATAATTTCCTTTCCTGAAGATTTCCTCATTACGATTTCAAGTTTTAACTGCATAATGGTCTTTTAGGTCATGACACTATGTAGACTTACTAGGTCGTTTTCAGTGCTTCTGTCTTAGAGTATGGAAATGAACAGGGCAGGCTGCTGTGACACACTCAAATCCACCTACCAGACTACACTGTATTATAACCCGAAAGACATAAATCTAGAAATCAAGTCGACATCTCAACTCAGAAATTTCCTATAGTGCAACGTCTTACCCAACGGCATACTCCACATCGTAGCATCGTCCCTGTAACTCATGATGCAATTTGGTAACTTCCACCCTTTTCTCCACCATGGGCGGCAGTGCCTTGCGTACATGTTCTTGCAAGCGATAAAACGCGAGAGATGGCTCATTAGCCACTATGTGCATGTTTTCTGATATCCTTTGTGTCGCTGCAAATGAAAATAAAGGTCATGCTAACACACAAAATGTGAGATAAATACATAAAGTACATGAATCATTCTATGCCAGCCATTGCTTCGTACCTTTTATAACTTTTATTTCCAATTCTGGGTCTGACGGCACCGGCACCGACATGGTCCGTGATTTTCAACACAATACGCAGTTGATTGACAATACACATCCACATACATTTACGACGACCTCAAATATTCGTGCATGTTGACTAGCACACAACCCTATTTCATTGGCCTTGAAATACACACACACCTTACACAGCCCTAGTCCATATGTTGTTCAGCTTAGACACCTACGTTATTTATTGTCGCATTACGTACGAACTGCAACAGCGCCCAATAGCTATACGTGATACCAAAACAGTTTCGTTAAATGTGAGACATGAGATTCTTTCGGCAGATGCTTTAAAGAATATTGTCATCTAGATTGTGATGCTGAGTAGTCTAGCACAAGTATAACGATTTTTCGGGGGAATCTACTATTTTCGTCATTCTGGAAAAGACTTTTGTTAAATTTGACTGTTTACATGTATTCGTTTTAATCTAATGGCGACTGTGCAACGGAACGGGAATTGCACTCTCGAAATGTGGGCGGTGCCGGAAGGGGGCGTGGGCTGAAAGGCGGACATGTGCGACATATGAGCTGACTTCAAATACGAAGGTGGTTCGGAGGTACGATGCGGAGTGGTTGTAAATAGCTGACGTGCGTGGTATGATGTCGCGTTTGTGAGTGGTGTGTGCGTTGCGTGTACTGTGTTCAATTTTCTATCATTCTTTTCAACTTCTGGCACTTCTCGAAGTGAGTATTCTGTTCCAGTGTTATTGTAAACTATATTTACGCACATAATGCTGTGATATAATGTATGACGATGTATGTTCTCTTTGGTACTTCAATGCCACCTTGCCGCATGGCACGCATGTGTCATAACCTCACATAATGTTTTGACGTTTTGCCGACCGTGAATCTCAGTATATTTATCTCAGTAATTAACCAACTTGATGCACAACATTTTTCTTTTACAATAGGTTTATTTCATGCCTCTACATGTTTTGAGCACATGTGCTCATCATCAGGAGGTCAAAATTGCATTACACAGCCTGTGGTATCATCACACCTATAGGTGGCCGTCTCGTGCACAGGAGGTCAAAATTTCATTACACAGCCTCTGGTATCATCACACTTATAGGAGTGATGATACCAGAGGCTGTGTAATGCAGTTTTGAACTCCTGATGATGAGCACATGTGCTCGAAACATGTAGAGGCATGAAATAAACTTATTGTAAAACAAAAATTTTGTGCATCAAATTGGTTAATTACTGAGATAAAAAAAAAAACTCGCATAATGTGTTTGGCGTGCTTCTAAGTTGCAAAGAAGTTACTTGTACATCATAAATTCATAGTACACTTATTAACATGAGCTGTATTATGAGAAATTGAAAGGCAGGGTAATTGTATGGTTAATGGAAGAAAATATTGGCTGTGTTGAGGACTCTGTGCACTAATGTAATGTAATGTACCGATGATTCCGTTAATGGCCCTCATTTTTCTGTTGTTCACTTATAATCACAGTTACTGTGAGTGCTAGGAACTAAGAGGACGAAACAAAGACAGACTGGCAACAAAGAAAACAGGAGCATGGCCACAGCAGTGTCTGCTGATGGTGCCCGTGTTAGAGTAGCAGGTCCATTACATGTTACACTTCTGTCGCCCATTCCCACAAATCAACTTGACTTTGTGATCTGCATCATTGTCTACTGACTTAATTACTTATAGATATGCACCCAACATGACATCCAGTCTTTTGCAAAGTCCATGGCTATGACCACAAATCAATTCAACCTATGTGGAGGAAAGAGGCAAAGCCAATAAGTGCTGTACTCCTTAATGAGAAATACATACTATTTGTGAAGGCTGTTAATGAATGTACGTCATCCTGTTCATTCATTCTTTTCTTATTAAATGACATCATGTCATACCTTGTCCCAAGATACACTAAGGACAGTTTCCTTTTCATATTTTAGGTTTCTGTGACCATGCATCGTGAGCAAATTGTGAAGTGAGAGAGAATACCAACAAGATGCAACAGTTAGATGTTTATTATCAACACTTTCTCAGCATGTTTCGGGCATCATTATGCCCATCTTCAGGAGAACAAGACGTGTGTTACTGCACGTGGTGTGCTGAGCTGGTTCTGCTGGATGTGGTTGGTAGTGCTCGCACTCTACAACGCAGCGCCCCACAACCGCTACCAACCACATCCAGCAGAACCAGCTCAGCACACCACGTGCAGTAACACACGTCTTGTTTTCCTGAAGATGGGCATAATGATGCCCGAAACATGTTGAGAAAGTGTTGATAATAAACATCTAACTGTTGCATCTTGTTGGTATTCTCTCTCACTTCACAATTTACTTTTCATATTTTCATTCCAACATATTGTATGGCATAATTTTTCTGGGGTAATTCTGCATACAGCTCTTATATTTTTAAAATTCAAAAAAGGATAATTAGAATAATTATGAATGCCAGAAATAGAGATTGTTGTCTGTTATTCAAGAGTCCAAACATTTTACCTTTAAAGTCACAATATATTTTTTTCCTTTTTATTATTTGTTGCCAAAAATAGAGATTTATGTGAATTAAATTCAGAAATTCATAATATTAACCCTAGATTTAGTTCTGACTTACATACTCCAACTGCAAACTTAACAACTTTCCATAAAGGTCCCTTTTATTTTGGAACCAAAGTCTTTAATCACCTTTCTGCTAGCATCAAAAATAATCTCATGACAAACCAATTCAGATCTGTTTTGAAAAGTTTCCTTCTTATAAATTAATTTTACTCGGAGGAATATTTTTCTTGGAATTCCAAGACAGATCTTGGCTCAGTGTAATCATTTTAAAAGTAAACATTTAAATATTCTTACATGTAATATAATTCAATACCATTTTATATTATTACTTTTAATTTGAATTCTTAACTCTTAGGTATATTTATATAAATACACATATATCTAGATGTAGTGACAAATTCTAATTGGTCTTTAAATTTTGTATTGTTACTTATTGTATTATAATGGGTGTTTAGTTTTAGTTGTAACATATAAATTGTAATCTGTAATTGACCTGTCCAGTGTTACATGTGTGACTGAATGGATGATCAAATAAACCAAACCAAACCACAAAATAAATTGCTTTTCAAACAAATTTATGTGCAGAATAGATCCATCAGAATGGCAAGAGAATACAAGCCAAAAACAAAGTGAAATTTCAGCTTTTGTTAGCATAAATTTGCTAATGGGCCAAAAGCAATTACCCAATTGACTGTTGTTTATCCGTGCATTTATGTGATGCCTGTGTCAGTAAATTCATAGTTGTGGAAATTTTGGTTGGCATCATAATTCAGGTACACCTTCATGACAATAATGTTGCACCAAAACATTGAAGATAATTTTGGCAAATTCTACATTTAGGCCATTTCTAACTAAATTAGCAGAACATGTTTAAAGAGCATGTTTAAAGTGCATGAACTCATGATGAAATTCAAGGAAAAGAGTAGCCCAAAACAATGCCTGCCCCAAAACCCAGTAAAGAAAGGTTACAAGGTACTGTTTGACAAGTCAGAATATGCCAGGAAGTTTGAAGTGTACACAAGAAGTAGGAAGGGTATAGTATAAAAATAACTTGGGTGAAAGAGTAGCCAGAATGTTTGGTTGGAATATGTGTGGGAAGTACCCTTGGCTATAGTTTGATAATACTTTACCGGTCATAAGTTACTATAAAACCTGAAGGTAAATGAAGTACATGCCTATGGCATTGTCAATCCTGCTAGGCAGAAGAAAAAAAGAAAAAAACCCTTCCAAAACAGAATGGCAAATCACTGAAAAATGCAGTTATGATTAGTTCACACATGACATTCAGAAGTGGAAGGATGCAAGACAGTGCAACTGGTATTTAGAAAAGGAAAGGGTGGGCTACAAACAAAAAGTATCATGGCACAAAGCATTAGTTGACTGTAACAGAAGCACTGTGTGGGCAAATTTGATCATGTGAAGTTGATACATGTAGTTAACTGGAAATGTAGTAAGTGGTGCCATAAGATTTTTTAGGCATTTTTTGATGTTAGTATCATGATTGAATTTATCATCTACAATGAACTGGCTTAACCCAAGACAATCCTGAAAGATCTCTGCAGGGAAATCACAGGAACCCTGGTGGCTCATTTCTTATGTCAGCAAGACAGAAATTACCAAGTCATTAAAAATAATTAGACTCATCAGTATAAGTAAAGAATAAACCATCTGTACATGAACATGTGTGGTTAGACAGTTCAACATATACCCTGAATATTCTCATGCCAGAGGTGTGCCAAATGCAGCACAAGAGGAGTCAGGTTCACATTCATTGAATGCGCACAATTTCTAAAGTTCCTCACAAAAATAAGACATACTTCTGTGAGTAGCATGGAGACTGAAGCATGATGGTACAAGAAGTGCAATGAGCTTGTGTATGTTCCTGCTTGATCTTTGTTATAACCTTTATTGAAATAAATCTGACTGCACTGTTACGGGGATAATGCTTAAAGGATTATTGGATTATACAGCATGTTGGCACTAAAAGTACACTGCCTACGTTTAAAACCAGTAAGATGGATTAATTATGAAAAGAAAATAGAAGCTTTTGTCCAGTCATTTGTAACAGATGTTTTGAACATACGTTAAAGTTAACTGAGGCTGTGTACACTGACAGCATTTTTGGGTTAGATTTCTTGGGCATGAAACTATAGGAGCCCATGGAATAGTGCATCAACTGTGTAGTACCTGGAGTTTTTAAAAATGTGTCAGAGGTGCTTATGTTGAATTTGTACTGTACAGCCAAGACTGAAAATATTGCAGAAGTGGTTCAGGTTTTTGTAGAGGAAATTAAGTTTGTGATCTTGTGGGTTTTAGCATATGGGTATTAATGTTTCAGAGGAGTGTGCTGGTTCATTTTCAGGTTGAAAGGATGAAAGGAGATAGCAGGTTCTATTGAAACATCAGTTATAACCTATGGAAGTGATGGTGATTAAAAAACAAAGGCTTTTAGTTTATAAAACTTTAAGAAAATGTTAAAACATGCTTCTGGCTTCATTAAGTGTATTCTGTACTCACATGAATTTACACTTGATTTGCCCACGTGTATAGTATATTTTTACAGCTTCAGTGTACACGTGTTAGCCGCACTTTACAGTTGCACCGTTGAGGAGCAACTGGCTGTAATCCATTTCTTGGTTGAAACTTTTCACTAACTTAACTTGGAGCTTCTTCCTCATCTACCACATATCTGGGTCTTGCCCCATTTTACTACCTTTGTGGGCCACCAAAAGTGTACACATGTTTTCAAGATGTGAAAGAGGGTACTTAGCAATCAAATATGCTCTGAGATGGCATGGAGCTGGTGGAACAATCTTTCGGTGCTACTTGTAGGTCTGCCTCTTGTATGTTCAATAAATACATTGTCTGTACTTTTTTAAACCAACTATGTACATAGTGTCAAAAAATTTAATTCCAGTAGTAATATTAAATTTCAACCACACTATAATAAAAGGTAAAGTTTTCCCTGTCCATGCCATGGAGGGATATAGTGGGATTAGAGGTACAGCTCCACTCATTCTTAACCTTGGCAGAAGATGGAGATGACTGGTTAACTTCATAACTTGTCTGCTTAACCATGGGGAAAAAATGGTGGTTCCTATTGAATATGAGGCTGGTTGGAACCGAGAGTCAGTCTTGAAAACAGAAATCTCTTGCTCCTTCTGGGATTTGAACACTAGACTGTGTAGTGTGTATCCTAGTTGCTACACCGACTATGCTACTATGCTCTTATGTGTTGATTCAGTCCTCATTCTTATCATTATGTAATACTGAGAGATAAAACAGAAACATTCAAAAGGAAATCCATTTCTTGTTGGAAACATTTAAGGTATATACTCAATACATGAGTGGAATTTAATGAACATTCATACTACACGTAATGGACTGGCAATAAAAATACATTACAACAATATACAAAGGACTTGACACTTCAGTGTTAAAAATCAGTTTTAAAAATATTTTAAATTTCTACATCAGTATAATACATTTTAGTGAAGATGGTGAGCACTTTTCTACATACACTATCTTTTTCTTCATAGCTATTTATTGCGCGCGCACACACTATATATGCTCTTAAAGTCTTGTTCACAGCTTTAAAAACACTTTCTTCATTGTAAAATTCTTGGCGCTTACGAGGCGGCAGAGTAACTCTTTCGAAGTCTCTACTTCCATTATATACAAAATTAGCTGGCTAGGTGACTCTGAATTTGGATAAATACTAATTGTTTCTATATGCACTCCCTCATGAACCCTGTTTCAGGAAGTGGATTAAAATACTTTTATCAAAAATAGTCAAAACTAGACTAGCCTGCTGTATTATTCTTTCCACTTCTAAGCTAGACATATAAGAAAATCACAAATCTGTAAAGTGGGAGAAAATTCCTATGTGCATTAATGCTGAGAATTTCAGTGACCAGGAAATAATTAAAGTAATGGCTTTATCATGTTGGTTCATTCAGCTTAGCAAAATATTAGTTGGAATTTGTTAAATAAATAAATATATATCCTAATTTAAACATAACTTTGATGAGTTAGTACAACTCAGTCACTGTTGTTGCTAGGCTACGGGCAGGATTACCAGGGTTGATTCCTGGCAGTGGCAGATAATTTGCCATTCCCACCACTTTGCATCTCCAACCAGAAGGCTTCCAGGTATTTTTTCTGTGGTAAAGCTGCCTGGGTATGATGCTCGTGACACACACACCTCCTTATGTTGTTTTTAAGAATGCGTACGACTGTGTTCAACTCCCTTTTACATTTGACATTCAGAGAACCGTGCATCGTGATATATTCTCATGATACAAGCCAACAAGTTGCACTATTTCTCAAATTTATTTTGGTAAAGAACTCTACATGTTTCGGACAGTAGATCCGTCCGAAACGTGTGGAGTTCTTTACCAAAATAAATTTGAGAAATAGTGCATCTCATTGGCTTTTATTATAAGAATATCCCTTTTACATCTCCATGGTGTGGTATTTAATTAAGCCACATGCCTTATTTTTTATGATTTTGAGTTCATTAATGTGAGAAGTGGACTATTTTCCCCATTGCTTTTGCCTGTAGCAGAAGAATAAAGGCATGAGAAATATGCAGTACTGAGTTGTGTCTATGACATTTTTGCTGTATATGTTCAAATAATTTTTTAATATCTCTTGTTTTTTTGGTACAACAGTACTGACAACAGCAACACTTCATTAATTATTTTATACAGAAGGTAAAACAGTAACACTTTGGATGCAAAGTACTGCACTTGGACAGACAGATGAGTGGATGGTATTTGGGGACCACAAGCTTACTGCTAGGAATTGTAAAATGAACAGAAATCCCAAACTTGTGTAAAGGAATCAAGTGCACCTGGAACTGAAAAGAAACAGACCCTGCTCTTACTGTTTTAAAAAGTAAGGGATTTTGAACAGTTGTGATTGGTGAAAGGATGTTTTAGTTTGGGACACTGATGATGGCAAGATAGCATAACCACAGCAAAGGATAACTGGAAACATGGTACAGTAAAAGTTGTGATAACCAGCACCTCCAGGACCAAAACGTCCATGTGTGTGTGTATGCAGATACAACTTTAGAACCACCCAGTTTTCATTAAATTTCATATTGGCAAAATTAATGGAAAACTGTCTAATTCTTTCGGTTTTCATGCAGATTGGAGACCTGAACTGATGACTTTACATTCACTTCTGCATGTATCTAGCATAACATGTTAAATACAACTGAGATTTCTTACATTAAAATTATCTTGAACAAAAGTTTTAGAGAAGGCATACATTCAATTTCCAATATGTTTATTCATAAGAAGTTTTTGTGATAATTAAACCCAAGAGATGGTGTATACACATTTCTGGATCTGTATACTGATAAATCAACAACAGTCTCCTGAATGTACACGTTCTCTGACAGAAGGAAGGAAAGAGAAGTCCTGACTGGAAAGCATATATTAAACGAGTTAAATAAATACCCAGGTTTCTTTTGATGCATGCAGTAACAAGGTACATCATCCATAATACTGATTGCTTAATTATTCAGTACAAAATTACAACTTCTTGCCAGTCAGAATAGGCCAAAAAATGAGCTAGCACTAAATAGTGGCACGTGAATTTAAGGTTTGTTTAATGTAAGGCAAGATTTCATTCTAGTGTTAATTATACCATCTAATGAAGAGCTGCACCTCCACTGATCATCTCAGAGTGAACCATTTTTATGTCAGTTACAGGTTATTACTTCTCCTTTCTGCATCAGCTAGACTTTCTTTTCTCATATGTATAAGGAGTATGGATGTGTGCATGCCAAACACACCAGTTAAACGTGTACTGTGTACTTTTAAAATCTTTTTGGTCATCTACCTAAAAACTCCATTATAGCATATGCATTTTGACAGCCCCAAGAGGTAACTGCATTTACTTCTCGCTGCAACACAAACTGTATTTTTTTTTAAGATTCCTGTTACATTTTGTGGCAAAATTTTACCTTTAGCCTGGAAGATACTGAAGTCTTGCTTAAGAGGAGTTTTACCTTCTTAGCAATTAACGAGTTCCTGGCATACATACAGTTGTTAGTATTTGGGCTCATATCTATATATTTGTATATATTGAGAATTTTTTATTGTGCCCCAGAGCATGGCACACGTCACAGAAACATTAATAGTAAGCCTGCATCTACTGGGTATTTAGGAATCCATGTTTACCCATGTAACTCAGCTGACCACATTTTATAGGAGGTGCTCAAAGTGCCAGTCTTCAGCTTCTAGCACCTTTGGCAGGTATTTCTCAACACATGACAGAGCTTATCTTGAAGTACCAACATTTTCTCTTTCAGTTCTTATGAAGAAAGTGGACTGCTCTACATTTTCTCTTCTGTTAATTCCATGAAGTATGGTGTCAAAATTAATTGAACATAGTGGCCAAAATGTTTTTCTTGGACAAGTTTGAGCCTTATGATTTTGTGCATACTCACTGCACACCAGACTGACTTGGTCATATAAAAGGAACTGCATGAACCAGTGTTTATTTGGTTGTTTATGTTCATATTTAATGTAAACCACACCTCATCTGAGATCAAAGCAAGTTTTTGCATTGTCTTCATGTACAAGCCTTGAACCTGTCTGAAATTTTTTCACTACAGCATTATGCATACTGTTCTTTTACATGATGCTCTTGACAAGGGACATTTTTTACAAAGCTCTGGCAACATTTTTTCCATGATGCAACTTTGCAGAAGGTGTGGCAAATGAACACTCATTGTTCTAGTGAATACATTTGGCAAGCGAGCTCAGACCATCAGAGCTCCACATGTAATAAGGGACAACAAACCAGTGACTGTCCATTCAGTGACTCAGGCATGAGTAGCAATAACCAGCCATAATGTCACCAGTTGCACCTACATGCATGAAGATCATATTTTCCTGAACTCAGGGACATGATACTTGTAAATCTATGTCTGTGCATCTGATGTAATTTGAACACCTCAAACAGGTGCGATACAAAATGTTTGAATACTCAACCATAAATTACAATACTTTAGAAATGTCCATATGATTTTGCAGTTTGTCACCAAAACCAGTCACATGCATGAGAGAATAAACTGGCACTGTGCATTAATTAGTTACTGAGTATGATTTGCATTATGTCTGTTTCTGTGGTAATAAGCAGTAATGCAAAAGAAAATTGGCACAAAGAATGTGAATGATAATACTATTCATATGGGTTTTAAAGCTGTTATATGCTATGAATTCTGAGGTTCTACTGGCAGTATTTACATCATGGGTCTCAAACTGAAATAATACATGGGCCAAACAGATAATTTTGAAATATAAAACAAACCACACACCATTTTAATAACAAAATAAAAATATGTAATAATTATTGAATTTCAAACTTAATGCCATGTTGTATCTGTTGACATTTGTTGCCTGTTAATATCCAGGGACATCAAACGTTTTTGACCCTTCACGTCCATGACGAAAGACACTTCAAATAAAAAGTTTTGAGACACTGAGCCAGACCACATTCTGTAACTGGAGTTAAGATCTGTGAGAGGGCCATATAAAGTCGAATGGCAGGCCACATGTTTGAGACTGCTGATTTAGATTATAGTCTTTTTTGATGATGTCATGTACCAAACAATATGGCATCAGACCCTGGAAGCAATATTATATGCTTCCTTCTGTAGATAACAACTTCATTGCATGAAATGTTACATGTTTTAAACTTGTATCTATTGATTGGAACATCAGAGTATGATGTGAAAGCACAATATAGCGGAGAAATATATAAAGGTTTTTGATAAGTAAGCAGACTTTTATTGGCAGGTTATGTGTATCTTACTGTTATTCATTCTTTGTGAAACTGTGGGATTCCTCTCTCAACAACCATGGAGCATATGTCAAATAATCTGGTCATCATGCTGTGCAGTGCACACACTTTGCTTATTTCCCCAAACTCTGTGGTTGCATACAGTCTGCATATTTATCAGACAATACAATTCCAAGTACAAGATGAATGTAGTTTAAATATCTTATAGGATTTGACATTTTTCCAGCAGTAAGAATTTAGAGTTTGGTCCCCTGTAGGTAGGAGAGGTGTATCTAATGGTCTAATAATACTCAATGACTTTGGAATGCAAGACAAAGTAATAATAGAGGTGTGAATTATATAATACTGTACAAGCTGCACTACAAACAGAGAAGCAAATACACACTACAAATACGTGTTACTTGTAGAAACTTCCGAATTTGAAGTACTATCAAGGTAAAAAACAGTGCTGCCAGCTATCAAATTAAGTAGTTTTAATAATGAGTAATGTACAATTATAGTTTCATAAGCGGGAGAACTCTCATTAACTATGGTGCGGCTGTTTCATTATCCACAAATTCCATGTGACTATGCCTTTGGAAGGGTGCACAAAAAAGTGTCAGGTCATGGCAAATACAAATAAAATTTACTATATTGTACAGGATGGCAGACTTATTTGCACATGTGGAATTAAATTAGTTGAGGTAAAGAAGGTATGAGATCCATGTAGTTTTTAAAACTGCATCATCATTAATGTCTCTACATGCTAGCAGTAAGAGCGAGGTATGAGAATACACCTAGTGTTTGAACGCATAAACATAAATGCATCCAAAATATCTATTATCATTAAAGAATGTTCATACTACAGTAATAATTTACCAGCTGTTGAATTTTTCACTCCAAATGTGAGAAATTATGGAATGGATTTATTTGCAATATGTATGTACATTCTAATACTTGGGTTCTTAATATCCAACTTCCAGTACAAGTCCACAACCTTTCTTGTTCATTAACTTCCATTTCCTGTAACAGGGTTTCAAGTATCTGACAAGTTACCTTTGCTGCACAGAATGTAACATTTCAATTGTAGCTGTGTCCATACTTTGTTGTAACTGAGGTATATTGTAAAACCCTAACATTGTTCCTGCAGGTATAGGAGCTGCTGTATATGAAGGTGCAGGGGCTGGGTTATAAAACTGCACTCCACGATCACTTCGGTTCATTAGATGTTGTTCATCATGTCCTGGATTTGAACCCTGATTTACATAGATATTGTGAGTTGCTACAGTAGCAGACACAACAGATGAAATAGGGCTGTTATTTGCTGCAGCCACTGCCTCAGCTGCTGCAGCCACTGCAATTTTATTAGGATCTGGTTGGTGACTTGTGTTTATACCATGCCGACGTTTCATGTGTTTATTGTAGTTGGGCCAATTGGTAAAGTGATGTTGGCATTCTAAGCAAGAGTATGGTCTTTCTCCTGTATGTTGACGGCGGTGTGTCTGTAAAACATCAGGCACATTTTAGACTTCACTTATGATACACATGCATGGGTGATTCCTGTAACAGTACTCAAACATGTTACTTTAAGACACAGATAATGTTGTCCAAACTATGTTTCCTTCAGCAAGTGTTTTATTTGTTACTAATGGTGCAACTAACTGTTCACAGCAACTCTATTCTTAGGCTGCTTTCCCTATTTAGGAAAGAAAGTATGCTGATGAAACCACCATTTTGTTTGTTCATTTCCTGTTGCAATGTTTTAAACAGGCGAACACCTTGCCACTGATGGTCAACTTTACCTTTAATGTTACCATTTACAGAAATACGAAGTAAAATGGTGCAGTGGCTTCAAGTGACATTTCTCGAAAATTACGTGCACTAGTAAAATGTTAGTGGGGGAGACAAATATATGATGGCATTTGCGCCCAATCACAAGCATGGACTCTGATGTAAATTTAGGTGCTCACCTCTCCACATGTAATTAGCATAAATGAAAAGTGGAATCTTTGGGACCAGAGAATGCTATAAACTCACCGTAAGTATACCCTTGAAGCGGAAATTTTTACCACAGAACTCGCAAGTAAAAGGCATTGCACCAGTATGGATACGGTGGTGCTCCCTCAATGTACCCCGTTCACGGAACTGACGTCCACACACATCACACTGATGTGGCTTGGCACCCGTGTGTACTGTCTGGTGTTTCCGCAACTGAAGTGGAGTTTTAAACCTGCATTCAGAATAACAGCTCATAAATAACAGCCAATTAACTAAACCTGTCTTTAATGTACAAATGATTTTATTATCAGAGAGGATTGAAAAATTCCACGTTTATCTAATAGTCCTTATTAATGAAAGTGTAAGAAAGCCATTTCTAACCAGTTTCTTTTATACAGTTTCATTCTTCCAGTTCCATCCTCTATGCACTGCAGGGATCTATTAATTTCTCAGAGCAGCCTCTGTGTACTGTACCAAGTCAGTGCATTTTAGGGTACTTTAAATTTAAAAACTCCTCTGTCTGGACAGCATTTAGAATTTAAACCCCAGCATCACTGGAGGGTTAAGAGAGAATTTAAGGTGACAAAATGCAGTAACTAGATAATGCATGTCTTAACACACCAGCAGTTTCATCAAACTAGTTTGTCTTTTCCCCATATCTAGTAATGGTGCCACTTTGGGTTTTTCACATATTTTTTAGCAATTGCTGTAATTTGGATTTCCCCATCTTTCACAGGAACTGTATACTGTAATGGGGAAAGTAACTAATTTGGTCTCAAACTCATGCATGTAACAGTAACGTTAACATCTCTGAGTTTTTCTTCCAGTAATAAATGTCTTTTTGTATTTGACATTTTCACACTATCATTATTTCTTTCTGAAATGCAGACCATGTTGAACAGGAAGATGGTGGTAATTACATATACATACTAGTGTGTTTATTTGTCAAGAATTTACTGAAAAATAAAGGGTAATAAATATTTTCATTCATAATCCAGTAAAAAATATCGATCAATCACAGACCAAGAAACACAGATGACAATAAACATCACCAAACTGTCTATCTCATCGAAGGCTTCCAGCTTGTTATCATCACCACTTCGTATTTTGAGGAACATTAATCACTCAAATGATGCGAGAAAGTACAAACACTCAAATTACTTTTCTTTTTTTAATTGCAGATGGGTGATACATCATAACCATGAAAACTGGTGGCTGTGACATTACTCAGATATCCAGCTCCATCATACCCATGGAAACCAGTCACTATAATGTCACCAGGGTGTTATGTTCTTAGGCACGAGTGTTACATAAGGTAGATATGGAACAATTTTTCCACAAAAGTGCATAAAATTCTGTTTGACAGTTTATATAATATGGCAAAATACTGAACAGCATACCAACAGGCTACTACAAAGCAATATAATACTGCTCTGTAATGTAGTGTAGTGGTGATTTAAGAACCAGCTAGAGGGGATAACACCCAGCAGATTCTTATGTAGGCCAAAACAATTAAATTAGGAAGATGCAAAGAAAATGTGAAAGGCTAAAAATTACGAACATGCCTCATGTGCCGTTTACAACCCACTTAAGGTGCAAGATCTCAAGTTCTGACAGTGGCATTGAAGATTCGGATGTTCTGGTTTTGGTATATAGGTACCAAAGTTTCAGAGAGCTTGCTGCTTCTATCTTCAGGGCAATCCAAAAGGGGAGCTTGGACTATCTTAAAGATGGAGGCATCACACTCCTCCAAAACCATTCCACAGGGTGTCATATCACAGGCAACCAGAATTTTCATTTAAGGTATTAAATAAACTATAGCATACTAAATTTTTATACTCACCCTTTGTTACATATAGGACAGGAATGAGGTTTATCTGATGAGTGTGTGAGCAAGTGAGCATCTAGATTACCCTTTTGGATAAAACTCTTGCCACACTGGTCACATGTAAAATTTCGAATCCCTGTGTGGATTCGTTTATGTGTAACTAAGTTTGGCTTTGTTGAAAACCTGTAAAAATACCGTATCATCAACAATATTACAGCAATGTATAAATCAGCATCTGAAATATTACAACAGCACTGTTTTGTATACACTGTAAGTTGTGAATCTTTTGGGCAAGGTCCATAAATGTAGGTCTGTCCAACTCCACCAGCCCCTGACTGTTTTTACTTGCAAAGCAGCAGCACTGCATGTTGTTTCTCACAGGAAGACAGCAGAATATCCTGGCACATGCAGGCCTGATCATAACAGTTAGGTGGTGATCTTGCATAGCTCTATGTTTTGGTAGTAATAACTGCTGTGACATTTGTTTGTTACGATAATCATGTTCCACAGGAATTAGAAGCAAAGTAGAAATACGTCAAGTCAGTCCTACACAAAACTGCAGTTTCATGCTCAACCATAAAGCTGCCATGTTTGTTTAACAGTTTAATACCATACACTGATGGTTTCTACAATACGTTCACAGCACTTCAAGCAAGAATATTTAAAATTATTAAATTTGCATCTGACAATATCATTTACACAAAAATTTGTTTCAAGTATTACAAAATAACTCCTAATTGCCTAACAGATTCCCATGTTTCCACTGGTTGCAAGGAGGTAACAAAACAAACTGGCCCTTTGATTTTTTGAGTCTTACATATTACCAGGTGCATCTACCTTTCACAGCTATACGTGTAGCATAAATTGTTCATGCTGCTAAGAATTCTCATTATAACAAGACTTCCACTGTAATTCACATCCTACTCACCGCTTGTCACACTGATCACATGGATATTTGTTTTTTACATCATCAGGCTGATGGGATCGGTTATGAACGTAGAGTGCACTCTGCTGGCGAAAGGTCTTTCCACATTCTGAGCATACAAATGGACGTGCATCTGAATGTGTGGCACGATGAGACTCCAGAACTTTTTTGTTAGAAAAACATTTTCCACACTCTTCACAGCTGAAATGATACAATTATCACTGATTTCTGAATTTTTAATTCTAAAATCAGTACATAAAAACTTGAAGTTCATGTTTATAAATATTTAAATACGGGGTATCATTATACATAAAAACTGGGCAAGGTTGACAGTGAGTGCAAAGTTGCTCCTGTGCCTAAATACCATGCTATAAAATTCTGATGGGGACATGGAGGCAAAGGTCCCAGCATTCTAGGTTTCATTGTTTGATGCAGGTACATAGTGCTTTGGCTGTGTGCCCCCAGATAAAGATACAACAATGAACAGGAAAGTGTGTGGACCTCAGAGTTGGCCTGTACATGGTGGCAAAAACAAAAATCTCTGTCCCTGTGAGAAACTGAATCACAGCCATCCAGCTCATAACCAGACACTTAGTGACTGGGAATGGAAAACTGTCAGCTGAGAAAGTGAGTGTCACTTATTAACCCTTCAATGCTGGGGCATTTAAATCCTCATCCATAACACAATGCAGGAACAGTATTTAAGGGTATTTACATTTTATATGCACATTAAGATTGTACTCAGTGCTCTACAGCATATGATGAGTATCGCACACGAGTATACTCAATGCTCCACATTGAAGGGTTAAGGAAAGGTCCATACAAAAATACTTCAACATGCAAAAATAATTATGAAAAATGTTCATGGCTTTCTGCAGTTCATCTTCCATAAATAGCTGATGAACATTAATATATATGCTGCAAGTTAATGCAATGTTTTAAGGGATTCTTATGTGTCCTGATACATGTGATATTGCTCCAGAATTTAATAGCATAAAAGAACATACCAAAATTTCATATGGTTGCGATGCCGTCGCACATGACTCACAAAACCATAGTACTTAGTGTAAACCTTTGAGCACTGAGCACACATAAACCGAGGAGCTTGATTGTGATCTTTCTGGTGATGTGTACGCAGTGCCTGCATACTTGGCAATTCCTGTAATGTAGACCAGGTATTTTCAATAAAATAGTTCCCCTAAATTTACAATTCAGTAACACTGCCACATAATAAATGTGGCACTCATTTTCAGTGATTCTGAGTTAGCTCTCCATGCAGAGACAACAAATATTACATTGCACAGGATGGTTATGAGAACTGACCATGCAAGATTGAAGGTTCTCACAGTGGTGTTTCTGAAATCAAGTATTCTCGGAAGTTATGCTATGTTGACTGGTAAACAGGCACCAACATTTTTAGGGATTATAAGCTTTCAAAATAAATTTTTACACTGTGGAATAAAAGGCAATGAACAGGCAGGTTAAAAAAGCTGCAGGGATGCAAGGACATAATAAATGGAAGGCAGCTCAAGAACATGAGAGCTTGAAAAAACCATGGTTTTATTAACAAAGTCTGTACTACTGTAGCAGCTAAAGACGTATCATTCTTAGAGTGGAAATAAATGGGTACAGGAGTAATATACGTAAAAATTTTTCACATACATAATTAAGAACACAGTTGTGTAACATACAAGCTGTGATGATGAATACAATATGCAATGGGGAAACATGTCAAGACTTTGACAGTAACAGGACAGTCCAACTAACTGAACTGAAATAGTATACAGTGAAACTTGGACTGTAAACATTTCTGAAGGGACCACTTAAAATGAATGTCAAAATCAAAGAACAAAAAATTTACATAGCTACGGAAATTAATAAACCTAAATTAATGTTGTATTACATTAAAAATTTAACTTAGTTCACTTCTTCCACATATCCATTAAAGCATGTTGCCGCTTCTCACTGTGTACTGAACCCATACACCTGGTTTTGAATACTGCTGAGGACAGCTGCTGTGTTATCAATGACATCAAACTACCAGGCATTTTGTTGTAGTGTCTGTGCCCTCCAGTGCTGACAAAAAAGTTGCTGGAGGTTCCCCCTTTTCCACTATCATCTTCCTTCTCCTCCACCTCAGATGCATCAGGTGTAAACATTTCACCCATCATTAGTTTAAGGGTCTGCACCTCTAACATTCATCACTTTCACAATATACATATTCTGGAAATAATAAACCTGCTCTTAGCTGACTCCAGTCACCCTTTCCTGTGATAAAATCTGCATCTTCAATGTCATTGATTTTATTTCAGTTAAATGCACATTTCTGACAACAGTTCATTACCAAAGTGTGACACAGAGCCATTATTTTGCATTTGAGGTGATGTATCCAAAACATTACCTTCACAGATGCTGCTACATGAAGCAACTTTTGATCAGTCACAGAAATAGTTTTTCTTACAAGTTGTTTGCTGTAATAACGTTTGAATGATGTGACTAATTATATCCTGGTCAAGTAGTTGGAGAATACTTGTGCACTTATTTTTTCTGGGGGGGGGGGGGGGGGGCAATTTTTCATTTTTTTCTTTAACTTTTGTTTTGGGAAGAATT
>Ga0123354_10002432_pt1 | contig 24593 bp, 20 predicted proteins | sample TergutLab28metaG_2_FD_97872 | JGI IMG/M metagenome (GOLD analysis project Ga0123354, IMG submission 97872) | Labiotermes labralis P4 segment gut microbial communities from Petit-Saut dam, French Guiana - Lab288 P4 | ecosystem: Host-associated > Arthropoda: Insects > Digestive system > Gut ... | reverse complement strand
TGATGATCGCCACCTTGCTCAACGCCTACCTTGGCGAGGTGCAAAAGCTCCATGCCCGGCATGAAGCGGGGCTTGCCAAGCTCATGGCGGAAAAAACAGACGCCTACGTGTCCGGGGTCAATGCGGCGGTGGAACAGCTTTCCACGAGCCTGTCTTCGGCTTCCGTCGAAGGCATCCGCAAGGTCTTCGACGATCACGCCTCGCGCCTCAACGCTTTCAGAAACGCCGTGTATTGGGCCGCCGCCATCGTGTCGGTTTCCGCTCTGTTCAATGTTGCGGTCTTTGTTCTGCGGGGGCTGCGCTGATGTATCGGGCCTGCGACGATCCGCGCCTTTTGGACAGCCTGCGCTATAACTGCGGGCCTCTGATTATGGGCGCTCTTGAGGATGAGGCAATAATCGAGATTATGCTTAATCCTGACGGGTCGCTGTGGATAGAACGCTATGGGCAGGATCACGAGCGCATAGGCGAGATTTCCCCGGCACAGGGGCGGCTCATTCTGGCGCTTACGGCAAGCGGCCTGGATATTACCGTCAATGCCAGAAGCCCCATAGTGGAGGGGGAGTTTCCCCTGGACGGCTCTCGTTTTGAGGGGACGTTCCCGCCCATAGTCGGGCCTGGGCCGTCGTTTTCACTCCGCAAAAAAGCGTCCAGAGTGTTCACCCTGGCGGAATATCTGGCGGCGGGTTCCATCACGGCGCAAGTGATCGAGATCATCCGTGAGGCGATTTTGCGCCGCCTGAACATTGTTGTTGTCGGCGGCACATCGTCAGGCAAGACAACCTTTGTGAACGCGGTCATTGACGCCATTGCCGGGCTTACGCCGTCACACCGGCTTCTTCTTCTGGAAGACACGTCGGAACTGCAATCCAAGAGCCGCAACACGGTATTTTTCCATACCTCGGTATTGGCGAATGTGGACATGCGGATGTTGGCGAAGACCAGTATGCGGTACGCGCCCACGCGGATCATCGTGGGGGAAGTGCGGGACGCGGCGGCTCTGGAGCTTTTGAAGCTCTGGAACACCGGGCATCCGGGCGGGGTCAGCACCTTCCATGCGGACTCGGCGGAAGAGGCCTTGCCGCGCCTGGAGGAACTGACAGAGGAAGCGGGGCTTGGCCCAAAGCAAAAGCTGATAGGCCGGGCCGTCGATCTGGTGGTTTATATGGAAAAGACCCCGGACAACCAGCGCCGCGTTTCCGACATCATAAGGGTTAATGGGTACAACCCCAAAAGGGAGGAATATGAGAGAGAAATGCTATACGCCGTATGACATCCGTTGTGAGAAATGTGGGCGGCTGCTTGCCAGGGCGGACATTGAAGCCGGAATGTTAGAGGTTTCCTGTCCGAAGTGTAAGATCAAACAACTCGTGCGGGCCTCGAGCCCCAACACAGCGCCGCATGACGGCCTCCAGGGAGATCGTCATGCGCCTTCAAGCACAAAACGGTAAAGTCGTAGTCCTTGGCCTTCTGACCCTGGGCTGTCTCTTTGCATTTCCCCATCTTGCCGCCGCGTCAGGCGGCATAACAGAGTTCTCCAGTCCTCTTGAGCAGGTGGTGAACACCGTAACAGGCCCTGCCGGAAAATGGATCGCCATTGTGGCGATGGCGCTCTGCGGCGTGATATTTATTATGAACAAAGACGACATCAGCGGCGGATTCAAGCTGCTGCTGTCCGTTGTGTTCGGTATCAGCTTCATTGCTTTTGCCGCAAGCATCGTCAACAGTGTGTTTTCCTTCTCCGGGGCGGTGATATGAACCGCACCCTTCCAATCCATCAATCCCTGCACCGCCACACGCACGTTCTGGGCGCGGAGCGGGAGCCGGTTATGACCGCCGCGCTCATCGCCTTTCTGGTGGGCGTGGGCGGCATGACCGCCATATCCGCGATTTCGGCGGTGTCTTTCTGGATTATCGCGGTGGTCGCCCTGCGGCGCATGGCGAAGGCCGATCCGGTCATGAGCCGGGTCTGGCTGCGGCACATCAAACAGCAGGACTATTACCCGGCCAAAGCAAGCCGCTGGCGGCAATTCGGGGGGTATTCATGCTGAAACTTCATGATTACCGCCAAAAGGCCAAGGGTCTGCCCGATCTCCTGCCTTATGCGCTTCTGGCCGCGCCTGGGGTCGTCCTCAATAAGGACGGCTCCTTTCTCGCGGCCTGGGAGCTACGCGGCCAGGATACGGATTCCAGCACCCCGGAAGAACGGGCCTATGTCTCGGCACAGGTCGGCAATGCCGTGAAGCTCCTGGGTACTGGCTGGATGCTCCATGTGGACGCGATCCGCGCCAGCCACCGGGCCTATCCTGGGCCGGACAAGGGGCATTTCCCCGATCCCATAACCCGGCTCATAGATGATGAGCGCCGGGCCTTCTTCGATGGAGAGGGTGGGCGCTGTTTCGGCACAAATGCGGTGCTGGCCGTCACCTGGAAGCCGGATTTCCAGGCTTCGCGCATGGCGGGCAAGGTCCAAGGCGGGCCGAATGTCGCTACCGATACCGGCCTGGGAAAGTTCCTGCTCCAATTCCAAAGCTCACTGGAACTCCTGGAAGACGCGCTTTCCTCGGTCCTGCACCTGCAACGCCTGACAGAAAGGACAGTCTCTTACGCGGACGGGGGGGACTACACACAGTCAGACCTCCTTTCGCATCTCCAGCATTGCGTTTCCGGGGAACTGCACCCCATGCGCGTACCGGGAATCCCCATGTATCTGGACGCGCTGCTCGGCAGTCAAGACCTTGTGGGCGGCATCAGCCCGCGCCTGGGGGAGAAGCATCTGGCGGTTCTCGCCCTGGACGGCCTGCCGCAGGAATCCTACCCGGCCATGCTGGCGGAGCTTGATTCCCTGCCGCTCGAATACAGGTTTTCCAGCCGCTTCATCTGTCTGGACCAATACGACGCGGCAAAGGAGATCAACGCCTACCGCAAGGGCTGGCGGCAGCAGGTGTATCGTTTCCTGGACCAGTTTTTCAACAATCCCAACGCCCGCGCCAACCGGGACGCGCTGCTCATGGCCGAAGACGCCGAAACGGCGCTGACGGAAGTCCAGGGCGGCTATGTGGGCGCGGGCTACCTGACTTCGTGCATCGTTCTCATGCACGAGGATCAGGAAATCCTCAAAGACTGGTCGCGCGAGCTGCGCCGGACGGTTCAGACGCTCGGTTTCGGCTGCCGCATTGAATCCGTGAACGCCCTGGAGGCTTGGCTTGGGACGCATCCGGGCAACGGGTACGCCAATATCCGCCGCCCGCTGGTGAACACGCTGAACTTGGCCGATCTGTTGCCTCTGGCTTCAATCTGGACAGGTTTACCGTACAATCCGTGTCCTTTCTATCCGCCCGATTCCCGGCCCCTGGCAGTATTGATGACGGATAAGAACACGCCGTTCTGGTTCAACATCCATGTCGGGGATTTGGGCCACACGCTGATCTTCGGGCCGACCGGCGCGGGCAAGTCCACGTTGCTGGCTCTCTTGGCCTCGCAGTTCCGCTGTTATGAAAACGCCCGTGTCTTCGCCTTTGACAAGGGTATGAGCCTGTTTCCGCTGTGTAGCGCCGCTGGCGGCGATCACTACGCCGTCGGCGGGTCTGAACTGGCCTTCGCGCCGCTCCAGCGCATTGACACGCCAGAAGAACAGACATGGGCGCAAGAGTGGATCGCCTCTCTCATGGAGATGCAGGAAGTCACGGTTACGCCGAACCACCGCAACGCCATCCACAATGCGATGCAAAGCCTCGCGGCCAACCCGGAACATCTGCGCTCCCTGTCCGCCTTTTACCACGTCGTCCAGGATCGGGAGGTCAAGGAGGCCATCCAGCACTACACCGCGCAAGGCGCGATGGGGCGGCTCCTGGACGCCGATTCGGACAGGCTTTCCCTGTCGCCCTTTATGGTCTTTGAGATCGAGGAACTCATGAACCTGGGCGACAAAAACCTCGTGCCGGTTCTGACGTACCTGTTCCATCGCATCGAAAAAGCTCTGGACGGTTCCCCCACAATCCTCGTGCTGGATGAAGCCTGGATCATGCTCGGCCATCCGGTTTTCCGGGCGAAAATCCGGGAATGGCTGAAAGTCATGCGAAAGGCCAACTGCGCCGTCATTTTGGCAACGCAGTCCCTTTCCGACGCCAAGGCCTCCGGGATTCTGGACGTATTGAGCGAGTCCTGCCCCACAAAGATCTTCCTGCCGAACCTCGCAGCCAAACAGGAGGGCCAGCGGGGACTCTACACCGGGATGGGCCTTAACGACACGCAACTGGACATCATCACAAGCTCGGTTCCCAAGCGGGACTACTACCTTGTCTCGCCCCAGGGACGCCGCCGCGTCCAGCTTGCCCTTGGCCCCAAAACTCTGGCCTTTGCCGGTGCTTCGGACAAGGAAAGCATCGCCAGAATCAGGGTTCTTCACGAAACCTATGGTGAAACATGGCCACAAGCGTGGCTCAAGGAGCGTGTGGCATGAAAAAGCGAATACTCAAGCGGATACTTGGCGGCGTTGTCCTGGCGGCATTTTTGTTCGCCCAGACGGCGTTTGCCCAGGTGGTTTTCTGCACGAACTGTTCGGACATCATAACCCAGGCGCTCCAGCAGGCCACGAGCGTCGAACAGTTAAGCCAACTGTACGAGCAGGTCAGTCAGGCCGTGCAGCAGACCGAGCAGCAAATCCAAATGGTGCAGAATGGCATCCAGCAATATGAAAACATGCTGAAAAACACGGCGCAACTGCCGTCTAACCTGATCAATGAACTCAAGGGGAACTTTACCCGGCTGGCGAGCCTGTCTTCCACCCTGCGGACGCAGACCGGGGATATAACGGCCCTGGGACAGGTGTTTACCAACCTGTTCCCGGCGCAAAGCCAGCTTGGCGGCACTGCCGGGGCATCTCCCGCCCAGGCGCAACAGGCCAGTGCCCAATATGCGGCGCAGTGGAACACCTGGGCGTCCAACGTGGACCAAGCCACCCAGGCCACGTTCCAACTCTCCGGCCAGCAGCTTGCCGATTTACAGCAGAATCCCGAAGAGTTCCAGTCCTACATCGACAACCTCTTGTCCACCCCGGACGGCCAGCAAAAGGCGATCATGGCCGGAAACCAGTTGGCCGCGCTCCAGGTGCAGGAGGCCCGCCAGCTTCGGGAACTGACAGCCACACAGGTTCAATCCTCCATCGCCTCGCAAATGAAGGCGGAGAAGGAAAGCCAGATGTCGAAGGAACTCTGGCAGGGCATGAGCAAGACCGACAAGCTGGGCGGGCTTAGCTCGAAGCCCGATCCTTTTTAGGCCCGGCCATGAAGCGTCATATCGTTATCATTCTGGCCCTGTGCCTTCCGGCGTTGCTCTTGTTGCCGAAGGTCAGCCATGCCGCCGTGGATGCGGACTTTGTTTCCCAACTGGTCACGGAGTTTCACAACAAAACCACGGTCTGGGAACCGGCGCTCAAGCAGGCCGCCCTGTCGGTTTTCCGTTGGCTGCTGATCCTTGAGGTGTGTTTCCTGGGCATCAAGGCGGCGCTGAACCGGGATCAGATCGGGGACGTTGTAAAGCAGTTTGTGATGCTGCTCCTCACAGCCGGTTTCTTCCTGGCCGTCATTGACCATTACAGCGAATGGACCTGGGACATCATCAACGGCCTCAAGTCCGTGGGCGAAGGGTTGTCTTCCGGGGACTACTCCTCGGATGCGCCGTTCATCACCGGCATGAAGCTCGTTAAGCTCATCCTGGACAAGCTCTCGGTCTGGTCGCCGGGTAACTCCATAGCTCTGCTCATCGCGGCCCTGGTCATCATCGTCTGCTTCGCGCTGATTTCCGCGTATGTGGTCATCATCAAGTGCGAAGCCATGATCGCCATGATGGTCTGCCTTATTCTGGTGGGCTTCGGCGCGTCCAGCTTCCTCAAAGACTATGCGGTGAACGCCCTGCGTTATGCGTTCTCCGTAGCCTTCAAGCTCTTTGTCCTGCAACTGATCCTTAGCGTGGGCATCTCCTTCATCGAAGGCTTTGATGCGTCAGCGGCGGAACTCCAGGACATTTTCGTCATCATAGGCGCGTCCGTGGTGCTTCTGGCCCTGGTGAAGTCACTGCCGGACGCCTGCGCGGGCATCATCAACGGTTCCCACGTCTCCAGCGGCTCGGCGCTGACATCCGCCGCCGGCGGCCTAGGTTCCGCCGTTGCCGCTGCCGGCGGCGCGGCTCTGGGGTCGAGCCTCGGCGTGGCCCACACCGCCAAAAGTCTCAAAGACGCGGCCAACATAGCCGGAATGGAAGGCAAAAGCGGCCTCGGCAAGGCGGCGCACATGGCGCAATCGCTTTGGGGAGCGCGTCAGGACGCCAAAACCTCCGGGGAGAAAAACCTTAGCACCCGTACCCGTTCGGAAATGCAGGAACGTCTTGAACGCGCCCGCATGAACCAAAACAAGGAACAACAATGAGCATCTTCACAAAGAAAACCCCGGCGCCAGGGCAAAGCCCTGGCCTGGGGAACAATCCCTATCTGAACGGCAGGGAGGAATGGCTGGACCGCTACGGCTCGTACATCAGCCGGGCCGCGCACTGGCGCATGGCCGCTTTCCTCTGCCTGGCTTTCATGGGCGTGTCCCTGACCGGCAACGTGATCCAGGCCCGGCAGGTCAAGACGGTTCCCTACATCGTGGAGGTGGACAACCTGGGCAATATCGGCGCGGTGGCGCGGGCGGATACGGCCTCTTCCACGCCCCGGCGCTTGATCCAAGCGTCCATCGCGGCCTGCATTGCCGACTGGCGCACGGTCACGCCGGATGTGGAACTCCAGCGCAAGATGATCGAACGCCTGTCGTTCTTCATGGCCGGGAGCGCCAAGGGCGTACTGCGCGAATGGTACGAGGCGAATAATCCCTATGAGATCGCCAAAAACAAGCTCGTGCAGGTGGACATCAAAGGCCTGCCGCTGCCGGTACACCTCCGGCATGGAACAGGCCCTTGATGACATTGCTTCCGGCAAGGGGGAATACAAGGCCATGATAGGCCAGGCCTATGACCAGCTCCAGGGTGAACTCACAGCCTTTCTCAAGGCGACAAGGAAAGTCTGCCCCAAATGCGGGAAACCAATGGTACACCGGGTAAAGCCCGGCAAAGGCGGGTATGACTTTTGGGGATGCTCCGGCTGGCCTGACTGTAAGGAAAAACTGTAGCCTATTGGAAATACGGGCGGCCCCGATTTCTCCAGGGCCGCTTCGCTTTCAGGGGGAACCACGCGCATTCTGACGGGTTGGCGCGAGCCATGCGCGACCGCGCACACCTCGAAAGACGGCAAGGAACGTCGCTGTTTGGGCGATTTCGTGGAAATGCGAAGCCATCGCCGAAGTCTCGGTGCAAGGGAATAGAACCAGGAGCAGCCTGTGACGATTTCTTCGGCTATTCGGAAATTTCGTATCCAGGGAGCGCAATCATTACGCGACACAACCCACGGGAGGGGTAGAAAATTTTTGTAAAGAATAAAAATTCACCTCAGCCAATCAGAAAATTCTTGACGCCAACGGGCTAGTCTATATATTAATTAAATCAGCTTGCGACACACAAACAGCTTTATAGGTAGTCATCATTGTAATTGCTACCATCAATATATGGAACTGATGGGAAATAGATATACCTGCATTGGTATCATCAAAGAATTTTGGAGAACTGTGCGCTGCAATGTAGCATTTGAATAAGGGCCGAGGAGAGATGTATGTTGTCGCGTAGGGTAAAAATTTTCGCATGTATTGCACTGATATTGTCTTGTTTTTGTCCTGGCGCATGTTATGCTGCAGGATTTAATGGCAATTGGAGAGTTACATTTGACTGTCCGAAGGAGGATGATAGGTGTGCAAATGGGGTTGCTGATTCATTTATACTTTATAGTGTAACACAGAATGATGGGCATATCTGTGCTACTCATTCAATCACTTGGTTGTTAACCAATCGTGTTGATGAAGGATATGTAATTTGTGGAGAACTTGTGACTCTCTATGGAACTGTCAGGAAAAACACAGCTGTTGTTTATTTCGGAAGCAGTTGGACTAAAACAATAGGCAAGGCTAGGCTTACCTATAATCCACATGATGATACATTGACATGGACTCTTATTGCCGCTCCTGGGAAAGGGGCAGATGGATGTCCAGAATGCTCAAATGGAGCATGGTGGTATCCAAACAAGGTAGTTTTAAAAAGAGATCACAGATATCAATATAAAGCATTTAACTGCAGGAATTGTACTGTCCGATAGCTGGAATCGAGATAAACCGTAACTGTATATTTAAGTGTAGCTAATTTTCAACAAGTGAGGACATACTCATGAGTTCAAATTTCACTGATGCCGAACAAGAAGTTATGGTCAATAGCTTCAAACAAATGTTCGCCACAACTGAGAGTGGGTCGGATCCATATGATCTCCTACCACCAATCGGTCAGAAGCCGGATGGCTCACAGAAGTCTGGCTATACATTTGGCCTTCTACAATTTGACACTAAAGGTAATAGTTCAGATGTAATAGGATTTTTGAGTAGAAATAGTAGTATATTAGGACTCAATCAGCAGACGCTTAACGATCTGCTAACTGGAAAACAAATTGATACAGACACGTTGAATAGTATTAATGCTAAATTTTCTGCTGCAATTCAACCTGGTGGACCACTGGCAGATCAGTATAATGATCTTATTAACAATAGAATTGATGGGTATATTGGTCAGCTTGACGGCCTGATAAATGCGCTTGATGGAGTAAGCTTATTAGACCCGACAAATACGCAGGCTGCTATTTCTGCAGATGCACTCAGAAATGATCCAGAAATGCAGTCTGAAATTGTTGATATTCTAAATCAAACAGGAAATCTAGATTTAGATATTACTTCACCAAATGCTAAATTGCTTCAATATCTTGCTGGATATGACGTAACTATGTATGATCCTGGCACTCACTATAGTCCTGGCCAAGCTCCTGACACGCCTATACAGTTATATGATTCATATGATGATTATGATGATGCAGATATATTCCCAGTTATCCCAGATGCAGATGATATTAGATATTTTATGGATCATACAAAATTTGCAGTAGTACAATCTCCTAATATATATGAAAACAGAGTAAACAATTTTAATTCTGTGACAAATACTCAGAAATCAGATCCCAATTCTATATATAATTATAATACAGACAGCGATGCTTCCCAACCGTCGGACCCTCCATACACAATCCCCGCTACCTTTAACCCTGATGATACACCATTGTTTAATTTCGCTGGATACGACAATGACGCACAACAACCACAGCCGTATTATGATCCAAAAACTGGTGAGCAGACGGGCTTCGTTTTTACTAATCCAAATACCGGTGCGCAGTTAAGGGATGTGTACAATAATGATGGTTCTCAGACTTTAAGTCTTGTTGATTCGACAGGTCAAGTAACGACCGAAGTTCAAATCAATGCAGACGGTTCTGCAATAAGATGGTCTTACGATCCAGAAACTAATAACATGACTCTGACAGGAGTAAGGTACGTCGCGTCGGATGGTTCCTATTCGGACTGTACGCTCCAAACTGATGGTACTCAGGCTGTTACTGAATTTAATAGCAACGGACAAAAGACGGAACAAACTCTATATTATACAAACGGTTCTTCTGCAGCAAATTCTTACGATCCGTTGACAGGCCGTCAGACAGAAAGTAATATTATAAATGCGGACGGGACGAGTGGGAATACTGTATTCAATGCGGACGGCACTACAACTATTAAGTCGTTTAACGCTGACGGTCAAATGACTGACCTGACGCAGCTTTCTAAAGATGGTTCTCAAACGCAATCATATTATGATCCTTCAACAGGACGCATGACCGAACAAGATGTTGTCAACGCGGATTTCTCGCGAACGAATACCGTATTCAATACGGATGGCTCGCAGACTTCCACGGTGCTTAACGCTAACGGCCAGAAAACAGAAGAGGATCAAGTCAATGCCGATGGTTCCGGGACGCAATCGTTTTACGACCCTGCAACCGGCAATCTGACGAGACAATACGTCGTCAACTCGGACGGTTCAGAAGTGGACTCTGTGTACAATGCGGACGGCTCGCAGACCGACACGATGCTGAACTCTAACCTCCAGAAAACAGAACAGGATCAGATCAATACTGACGGTTCCGGAACGCAGTCGTTTTACGATCCCTCGACCGGCAATTTGACCGGAGAAAATTTCATCAACCCGGACGGTTCGGAAACGGATTATGCGATCAATGCGGATGGCTCGCAGACCGCAGGTGTATTTGATTCCAACGGGCAGGAAACACAAGAGGTTCAGTTTGACCCAGACGGTTCAATCTCATCGATCACGAACTACGCGAACGGCATGGCAACTGACGAGACATGGTACGACAAGAACGGCATGGCGACCAGTGAAACCTTGTTCGACGGGCAGGGAAATGAAACCGAATCCGCACAACTCAACAGCGATGGTTCGGTGACCCGCGACTATTTCGACCCCGGTTCGCCATACGAAACAGAACAGGATCAGTTTAATACCGACGGTTCCGAAACCCAGTCCTTTTACAATCCCTCAACTGGCAATTTGACCGGAGAGAACTTTGTCAACCCGGACGGTTCGGAAACGGACTATGCGATCAATGCGGATGGTTCACAGACCGCGAGTGTACTCAATTCTGCTGGCCAGGAAACCCAAGAAGTTCAGTTTGACCCAGACGGTTCAATCTCGTCGATCACAAACTACGCGGATGGGACGGCGACTGACAAGACGTGGTACGACACGGACGGCATGGCGACCGATAAAGCATGGTTCGACGGCCAGGGGAATGAAACCGAATACGCGCAGGTCAACGGCGACGGTTCGGTAACGTACGACTATTTCAACCCCGATTCTCCGTATGAGTATGAACGGCAGGTTTACGACGACAACGGCCTGGCCGAAGACTATGACTACAACCAGAACACGGGCGCTCTTACCGAAGCCACCGGCTACTACGACAACGGCGTTGTCTCTTCAGTCACGGACTACACGAATGGGGTACCGACCAGCGAAACCCAGTACAACGACCAAGGCTATAAAACAGAATACGCACAGGTCAACAGCGATGGTTCTGTAACCGACGACTTGTTCAACCCCGGTTCGCCGTATGAGTACGAGCGGCAGATTTACGACGACAACGGCCTGGCCGAAGACTACGACTACAACCAGAACACGGGCGCTCTAACAACGTCCACGGAGTACTACGATAATGGCGGGGTTGCTTCGGTCACGGACTATACAAACGGCATGGCGACCAGTGAGGTCTCATTTGACGACCAAGGCAATGAAACCGAATACGCACAGGTAAACAGCGATGGTTCCGTAACCGACACACTGTTCAATCCGGGCGAGCAATATGCCTATGAACAGAACATCTATGGCGACGACGGCAACCTGGCCGAGCAGTACGACTACAATCAGAACACGGGCGCTCTTACCGAACTCTCCGACTACTACGACAATGGCGTTCCTTCTTCGGTAACGGACTACACGAACGGCGTTGCGACCAGTGAAACTTTGTACAACGACGATGGCTATAAAACCGAATACGCGCAGGCCAACAGCGACGGCTCGGCGACCTACGACTACTACGATCCCGGTTCCCCGTACGAGTACGAGCGGCAGATTTACGACGGCGACGGTCTGGCCGAAGAATACGACTACGACCAGGACACGGGCGTCATGACCGAATCCGCCGACTACTATACCAATGGTATTCCTTCTTCGGTCACGGACTACACGAACGGGGCGGCGTCTGACGAAACCTGGTACAGCCAGCAGGGTAATGAAACGCAGTACGCACAAGTGTACGGTAACACCGTGGACTACTACGAGTTCAACCCTGACGCGCCCTATTCTTATGAGCAGCAAGAGTACCAGGATGGCTCGCTTGTTGAGCAGAATACGTTCGACCAGTATTCGGGCGACATAGACCAGGCCATCCATCTCACCAATGGATATGTTTCTTCGGTCACGGATTTCTCCAACGACATGGAGACGGACCAGACCCAGTACAATTCATCGGGCTATGCGACGGATAAGATGTGGTTCGACGGCGATGGGAATGAAATCCAGTATGCGGAATACGACGGCGACGAGACGTACGTTGACGAGTTTTCTCCGGGTTCGGATTATGCCTCGGGGGAACAGACTTATGTAAATGGGCAGCTGACGGAAGCGGACTGGTATGACCCGGTCAGTGGCGAGCTTCAAGAGGTTGATCGCTACAGTGGCGGTAATCCTTACCCATACGAGGTGGATTTTGCTGATGGGGGCAACTATTTTTCGCAGATTGATAACGTGGACCCGCAGTCTGGTCTGGTGACGGGCTTGGCCACGTACTCTCCCACCACCGGCGCGCTGCAAAGCTACGGCGGAGATGGCTGGTCGCCATACGGTGATAGCGATTACGGCTACAACGACTCCTGGTACAACGAGCTCGCCTCCCTTTTCGACGACTTTTTTGGCGACTCCTGTGACGACTATTATGGGGGTGGCGGCTATTGGGGCGGGTATTGGGGCGAGTATGGTTTCGCCGGATCGCAAGCGACGGTTCAGAACGCGGTCAATCGCGGCATCGGGCAGATAGCCCTGAACGATCTGCAGCAGGGCAACAGCAAAGGCGCTACGGCGGCCAACACCGCGCTGGCGCAGGCGCGTCAAGCCGCTGACTCCACATCCACCCCCGGTTCCGGCTCCTCTGTTTTTGAGAACGCGAAGTGGGATTCGCAGGTCATCACCTGGAGTCTTTCCGGGCCTGACGGCGGCACGGCGGATTCCGCCGAAGAAGCTGCCGCACAAAAGGCTTTCGCAACCTGGGCGTCCGCTTCCGGGCTGACGTTCCAGGAAGTCAGCGATCCGGCGCAGGCTGATATTCATGTGGGCTGGGGTGATCTGGGTACGCCAAATTCCGGTGTTGTCGGGTACACGACATATCAGGCACAGAAAGGGTTGATGACAGCGGGTGGCGTGAACATCACGCTTGAGAATCCTTCCGAGGATGCCCTTGTCACCGGGTCCGACGGACAACTGACGTACTCCGGGACGGATGCGACGCTTGAACAGGTGATGCTGCACGAGATCGGCCATGCTCTTGGGCTTGGCGAAACGTCTGATCCGAGTTCGGTCATGTACTACGCGCTGATGGCATCGAACCGCACACTGGACAGCACCGATCTTACCGGCATCCAAACGCTGTACGGTCCCGGCGCGACGGCAACGATGCCCACGACACCGGCAGCCAACCAGACGACTAACCAGTTGATTCAGGCAATGGCCGCTTACGCGCCTGCCGCCCCTGTAATAAATCCTGTGATGAATCCTGTTTCGCTGTTGAAGTCCCCATTGCTTGCGGCTTCGGCGCATTAGCTTTTCGATTTTAAGGCTGGCGGCGGGGTTTCAATCCTCGCCGCCAGAGCAACTCTAAAGGGCTTTGCTCTAACCCCGGTCAACACCTCCGGGGATTTTCGGTTTACAATTCCATCGGTTCCGGCATATAGATTGAACCCGCAGTCGTGTTGCGGGTCATCTTTTTTTGGGGTGTACCTAACGATGCTCGATAAGGTTCATTTCATCTCCGGTCTGCCGCGTTCGGGGTCAACGCTCTTGTGCGCGTTGTTGCGCCAGAATCCCCGATTTCGTGCGGCGGTGACCAGTCCGGTCGCCGGGCTGTGCGGAGTGCTTCACAAAAGGATGTGCGGCGGCGAGTTCGGGGTGTTTTTTGACGATGCGCGCCGCGCCGCCATGCTGCGGGGCATTTTTGAGAGCTATCACGCCGGTTCGTCTCAAGAGCAAGTCATCTTCGATACGAACCGGACATGGACCGGACGAGCCGCGCTGCTCGGCGCGCTGTATCCCGGCTCACGTATCATCTGCTGTGTGCGGGACATCGGGTGGATCATTGACAGCATCGAACACCTGCTGGCGAAAAATCCCTTACAGCTTTCGCGCATGTTCAACTTCCAGCCTGGGGCGTCGGTGTATGCGCGCACTGAGATACTGATGCACCCCGCAACCGGCCTGATCGGGCTGGCGTGGAGCAACCTGCGCGGGGCCTGGTTCAGCGGGGAAGCCAAACGGCTCATCATCGTTCCTTACGAAGACCTGGCGCGTTCACCACTGGCTATCCTCCAGTCGCTCTATCGTGAGTTGGGCGAAACATGGTTTGAACACGATCCAAATAACGTGGCCTATGACGAGCCTGATTACGATGCGGCCATTGGGATGCCCGGATTGCACCATGTTCGCCCGAAGGTGGAGTATGTGCAGCGCAAGCCTGTTATTCCTCCCGATCTTTTCGGAAAGTACGGCCATACGCATTTCTGGCAAAAGCCGGAACTCAATGTGCGCGGCGTGACCATCCTACGGGCCAAGGCGTGAATGTCGCACATGCCCAGCGTCCTTGCTGCTGCTGGCTGACGGGGCTGCCCGGAGCGGGCAAATCAACCCTCGCCGTTCATGTCGCCAACTCCCTTGAAAGCCGTGGTTATCGCGTCATCCAGCTTGACGGCGACGTATTGCGCGAGGGCTTAGGCCGGAACCTGGGATTTACGCCGGAAGACCGCGCGGAGAATGTGCGGCGCACGGGCGAAGTCGCTCGTCTGCTGGTGGAGTCGGGGCTGGTCGTCATTGTCAGCCTGATTTCGCCCGGACGGGCCGAACGCGATGCGGCAATGGAACGGATCGGGCTGAACCGCTGTTTCGAGGTGTACGTTGATGCCAGCCCGGAAGTCTGCGCCGAGCGCGATCCCAAGGGACTGTATGCCTTAGCGCGCGCCGGAAAGCTCCGAGGTCTGACCGGCTGGGACGCGCCTTACGAAGCGCCGTATTCGCCAACCATCCATATCCGCACGGCTGAAACCCCCATCAAGGAATCAGCGGAGCGGATCGAACGGCATTACCTCAATTTTGACAACCATGCAGAGTGATACTGACACACAGCCGGTTGACGATCCGGGTCTGGCCGCTCTCGTCACCATCGCGCGGTTTCACGGCGTCGCGGCTGATGCCGCGCAGCTGAAGCACGCGGCTGCAACGGGCACGGATCGTTTTACCGCGAACGATTTGGTGTTGGCTGCCCGTAGCGTCGGCCTGAAAGCCCGGATCGTCCCTCTAAAGCCTGAGCGGCTGGCCAACACGCCGCTCCCCGCGCTGGTGCTTGACCGCGAAGGTAAGCACTTTGTCCTCGCAAAATCCGACGGCAAGACGGCCTTAATACTGGAGCCGGGCATGGGCGCGCCCGTTGTCCGTCCGCTGGAGGAAATCACCGAACGAAGCACCGGGTCAATGCTGCTTTTCGCGTCGCGGGCATCGCTTGGCGGGGCCTTGGCCAAGTTTGATTTCTCATGGTTCATTCCAGCCATTATCCGCTATCGCGGCATCTTGCGGGAAGTGCTTGGTGTTTCGCTCGTCCTGCAACTGTTCGGGCTGGTTTCGCCTCTGATGTTCCAGGTCGTGATGGACAAGGTGCTGGTCAACCGCACGTACAGCACGCTGAATATCGTGTGCATCACGCTGCTCGTCAGTTCGGTCTTTGAATCGCTGCTTACGGGCTTACGCAACTATGTTTTCGCGCACACGACCAACCGTATGGACGTGGAGCTTGGGGCAAGGCTGTTCCGGCATCTGGTGGCCCTGCCTCTGGCATATTTCGGCGCGCGCCGTGTAGGCGACACTGTGGCCCGTGTGCGCGAACTGGAAAACATCCGCAACTTCCTCACGGGCCAGGCGCTCACCGCTGTCATTGACCTGACGTTCTCGTTCGTCTTTATAGCGGTCATGTGCATATACAGTGTTTGGCTGACGCTCGTCGTGGTGGCGTCGTTGCCGGTCTATGCCGCGATCTCCATGCTCCTCGTGCCGGTGTTTAGGGCGCGGCTGAATGAAAAGTTCGCCCGTGGCGCGGATAACCAGTCGTTTCTTGTGGAGTCGGTTTCGTGCGTGGAAACCGTCAAATCCATGGCTGTGGAGCCGCAGTTCGTCAAGCGCTGGGAATCGCAACTGGCGGCCTATGTGACCGCTGGTTTTCGCGTGAACCAACTCGGAAACGTCGGCCAGCAGCTTATCCAGTTTGTCGGCAAGCTGGTTACGGTGGTCACGCTGTTTTTCGGGGCGAAGCTGGTCATTGACGGACGCCTCTCCGTTGGCGAATTGGTCGCCTTCAACATGATGGCGCAACGTGTGAGCGGGCCGGTGCTGCGTCTCGCGCAACTCTGGCAGGACTTCCAGCAGGTCGGCATCTCCATGCAGCGCATGGGCGACATCCTGAACACGCGCACGGAACTTCCCCAGAGCCGACAGACATTGCCCGCTATCCGGGGCGCTATCGCGTTCGATGATGTCCGGTTCCGCTACACCCCTGATGGTCCCGTCATCCTGGACGGCATATCACTGGATATTGCGGCGGGTGAGGTTCTCGGCATTGTGGGCCGTTCCGGTTCAGGCAAAAGCACGTTGGCGAAGCTGCTCCAGCGGCTGTACATCCCCGAACACGGCACAGTACGCATTGACGGCATTGATCTCGCTCTGGCCGATCCCGCCTGGCTTCGCCGTCAGATCGGCGTCGTGTTGCAGGAAAACTTGCTGTTCAACCGTTCGGTACGCGAAAACATTGCCCTGACCGATCCGGGAGCGCCGCTGGAAGCCGTCATTTATGCGGCGCAACTCGCCGGAGCGCATGAGTTCATCTGCGAACTACCGGAAGGCTACGACACGATGGTGGGCGAACACGGCAGTAACCTGTCGGGCGGACAACGCCAGCGTTTAGCCATTGCCCGCGCGCTCCTCACCAACCCGCGCATCCTTATTTTCGACGAGGCCACCAGCGCGCTGGACTTCGAGACCGAGCGGATCATCCAGAACAACATGCAGGCCATGTGCGCGGGCCGCACGGTAATCATCATCGCACACCGGCTGACGGCGGTACGCCGCGCCAACCGGATCATCGCGATGGATCGCGGGCGCATCATCGAACAGGGAAACCATGAGACGCTCCTGGCCCAGGGCGGCTACTACGCGCACCTTGTATCGCTCCAGGACGGTTGACCATGCCATTTCTGCGTCTTCAAGCCCTGCGCGATCTGTGGGGGCGCTATGCCGCTGTATGGCGTAGCGTATGGGCCATACGCGATCAGTTGGAAAGGCCGTCGCGTGATTCGGACCAGCTTGCGTTTCTGCCCGCCGAACTGGAACTGGTCGAAACGCCGGTCCATCCCGCGCCGCATTGGGCCATGCGTATCCTGGTCGCGCTTACACTGGTGGCGCTCTGTATCGGCATATTCGGTCGGCTGGACATTGTGGTATCGGCCAGCGGCCAGTTCACCCCGGATGCGCGCGTCAAGGTGATTCAACCCGCGATTACAGGTGTGGTTCGTGAAATCCACGTCCGCGACGGTGAACGCGTCGAAGCCGGACAGCTGTTGATGAAGCTGGATACGACCCAGGCGGCGGCTGATGCGGACAAGGCCCGTTCCGCGAAGCTCGACGCCGAATTGGCCGCCGCGCGCGCCAACGCTCTGCTGGCGGCGCAACACGATAACCAGACGCCGGTCGTCTCGCCTGTGGATGGAGCGCCCGATGCGCGCATGAAAGAAGCGCAACGTCAGGCCGAAGGGGCCTGGATCGCGTATCGCAACCAGATTGACAGCGCACAAGCTGAATTGAATAAACGGCAAGCCGAGCTTGACAGCACCCGCGCGGAGATTGCGAAGCTGGAAGCGACCGCTCCATTGGCGCGGCAGCAGGCGGACGCCTATCAGGCGCTTGTTTCCAAACAGTACGTTGCGCGAACCGACTATCTCGACAAAGAACAGAACGCCCTGGACAAACAGCATGAACTGGCGTCCCAGCGCAGCCATGCGAAGGAACTGGCGGCTGGCATCGCGGAACAGCGCGCCGACATTGAATCGGCGGTTTCAAAGTTCCGCCACGAACAGCTTGATGAGTTGGAAAAGGATACGCAGCAGGCCACACAAAGCCGCAATGACGAAATCAAGGCGCAGACCCGCCAGGGATTGCTGAGCCTCACCGCGCCTGTGGCGGGCACGGTGCAGCAGCTTTCCGTTCACACCCTGGGCGGCGTTGTGACCACAGCACAGTCGCTCATGGAGATCGTGCCTGATGACGCGCTAGAGATCGAAGCCAAGTTGCTGAACAAGGATGTCGGCTTTGTTGAAGTCGGCCAGCGCGCCGCCGTCAAGATCGAGGCGTTCCCGTACACGCGCTATGGGTATCTGAACGGAACAGTGACCCAGGTTTCCAATGACGCGACCCAGGATAAAAAGCTGGGGCTGACGTTTCCGGTACGCATCCGCGTGGATACGAACCGGATCAAGGTGGATAACCGCTGGATTACCCTGACGCCCGGTATGGCGGTGACAGCCGACATCCGCACAGGGCATCGTAGCGTGATCGGCTATTTCCTCGATCCGTTGTTGCAGACGGCCAAGGAGAGTATGCGTGAACGCTAGGCGGCTGCGGGCGCTCGTTCTGCTCATGGGCGTCGTGGCGATGGCAAGGCCCGTCTATGCGTCCGACAGTGCGTTCGACATTCTGCGCGCGGAACGCAATATCTCCGCTACCGCTGGAGGCGCAATGACGCCGGGCAAAGAGGAATGTCCTTCCGGCCCGCCGGGCCGTCCGCTGCAACTTTCCGAGGCGGTCGAGCGTTCCCTGTGCAACAATCCCAAAACCCGCAAAGCCTGGGCGGATGTGAAGGCGCAGGCCGCCGCCGTCGGCGTCGCGCGTTCCGCGTATCTGCCGACAATATCAGGCGACGTGGACGGTGTGTACGAACATTCCGTTACGGAGATCAAAAGCCATCCGAGGCAGACATCAGTCTATACCGCGCCGGTGCGCTCCGCGAACGCTTCCCTGAACTGGCTCCTGTATGACTTTGGCGCGCGCGAAGCCACATTGAGAAACGCGAACGCGCTGCTGGAAGCGGCCCGTTTCACGCAGGACGCCACGCTTCAATCGGTATTCGCTTCTACGGCAAAGGATTACTATGCCGCACAGGCGGCCCTGGGCGCGCTTACGGCGACGCAAGACGTTGAACGCATGACGCGCGACAGCATGATCGCGGCTAAGGATCGGGCTGATAAGGGCGTTGCGCCGATTTCCGATGCCTTGCAGGCGCAGACGCAGCATGAAGAGGCGGTCCTTAATTTGACGAAAGCGCGGGGCGATGCCCAAACGGCGCTCGGTACGCTGGCGTCGGACATGGATCTGAACCCGGATACGCCCTTGGAAATACCGACGGTCGCAAAAGGCAACGGCCCATCGGAAAAAATCTTCGGCCAGAACTTGGCGCAGTTGATCGAAGTAGTCAGGAACAAACATCCGTCGGTGCGGGCCGCACAGGCGGAATATGAGGCCGCGCTTGCGAAAGTGGCCCAGACCCGCGCCCAAGGCTTTCCTAGCATAAGCCTCGTGGGGAAATACAGCCACAGCGACCAGCCGGAAAGCCAGGAGCAAGGCTCGAAGGCGTATCCCGCCACAAGTCAGGACGCCTCCATTGGCGTACAGGTGAGCATCCCTCTGTTCGAAGGGTTCGGGCGGTATTACAAAATCCATCAGGCCAAGGCTGAGGCCGAAAAACAGTTGGACACGCTGGACGACGCGCAACGGCAGGCCGCGCTCGATATGTGGAGCAGCTATCACGCGCTTACCACCGCCACGCAAAATGTGGCAAATAGCTCGAACCTGCTGGACATCGCGCAACAGGCGTGGGAAGCCGCGCGGCATAGGTACGATGCGGGCGTGACCGGCATCCTGGAACTCTTGAATACGCAGACGGCGCTGGCCAATGCGAAACAACGGCGTGTTCAGGCCTTGGCCGACTGGAACAATGCCCGCGTCGATCTCGCCTCGAAGCTGGGCAGGCTGGATGCCGCCGACCTGGAACAAAAAGCGGTGAATCCCCCGCCGACTCCCCAAGAGCATCCCAGCCGGTAACACACTCTACGGCGCACTGCGCCAACTCCGATTGCGCGACAAGTCCGGCCCAAGTATAAGCCTCCCCCTCATGCCTACGGGCCAAAAACAAGCGAACCGCGCCGCATTTTCTTCTTTTGACGCCCGGCGCATGAGACCGCACGGGCGTTGTGTCCGCTTGGGAACGAAAGTCCTGCCGCTTGGAGGAGAAGCGGCGTTTGTAAAAAAAACATGGGATTGCGTCGTGTGGTCCGCCCAGATTTCAAAAGGGAGTAGTATGGACATCCAACGCAGTGATCATGTTCCCAGCCTTGATGCTTTGGAACGCAACGCTGACATGTTTATCAGCCTCATGTTTTCCCTATGCGAAGAACGGATACGCGGGATTTCCTCTATGCCGGACGCCCGCGCCTCTTCACTTGCTCACGCGGTTATGGCGGTACAAAACGCCATACAGACTTTCCAGGCTCTAGCTCGCATCCGCTGATCCATAACCCTTTACCCGTGCCCGCTGTCACGGCGGGCACTTCCACAACGCTCTTCGGCATAAAGCCGAAAGAGCTTATGGACACCATGACCACAAGATCGAAAAAATACATCAGCGTTCCATGCCCCGGCGTTGCTTGTTTTCTCTTTCCAGTTCACGTTCCTGCCTCTGCTCCCGCACGATATGATTGCCCTCCAGAATGACGCTCCGGCCCCATTTCTTTTGGGCATAGGCCAGGGCAATCCGCTGGACAGTTTCATCCCCGGCGGAAAAGAAGAGTTCCTTTCCCTGGTCCCGGATCACGCCGCCGCCCGTCAGGGTAAAAATTACCGCGCCCCTGTGGTCAACCTTGTGCCGGAATCCTGGAAGCGCTCCTTCCGCCGCAAGGCGCTCCATCCGCAAGACGGCGAGAAGCCGTGTTTTATGCCGGGCGGCAATATCCTTGCGCTCCAAAAGGGCACGTTCTTTTTCGGCATATTCGGCTCTGACCCCGGCCTTGCTCTGAAACTGCTCTTTGCCGTGCTGCGACCAGTCTTTTGCCGGTGCGGCCTCCTTTTCCTCGGCAACACTTTCCTGTCTGGAACGCAGCACGGCCAAAGCGGTCTCGTTCCCCTGTTCCGCCTTGCGCTGCAAAAAGCCGTTCCAGGAAGTGAAAGGAATATCCCGGCGCACGGCCTCGCGCTCTGGTGTGCGGTCAAGCCGGACCTTGGCGATGGCTTCGGCTTCGTGCTTGCGGGCCAAGGTCAGGAGATTACGCTTATTTTTCTTGGCAATGCCCATGCCCTCAACCTCTTTGCGCTTGGCCGCCCATTTTTCACGGATGGCGGCAAGGGTCGCGTCCTCTTGGTCTTTGACGGCCTGGAGCCGAGCTTTGCGCTCCTCCATCCCTTGTCGGTATTCGGCAAACAGCTTTCCGCGCTCCGGGGAACGGTGCAATGGCTCGGCCTGATAACAGGAAAGCTCCTGAATCTGCTCCAGCCCTTGCGGTGGACTGTACGGGCCAAAGCGAGCTTCCAGTTTTTTCAGAGAAAGGGAACGGTCAACGGCACTGGCCTTGACGGTATGTTTGCCGTGCCGGTCTTTCACCACCAGACCGTTGCCATGCGGTTTGGTTTCCAGGCCGAAACGCGCCAGGGTCGCGTGAAGCTCCTGCCACCCCTGAACAGCCTCCACAGCGGCAAGGATTTCGTCCGTATGCCGCTTGGCATAGCTTTCAAAGGATTCCTGGCCGCTGTGCGCTTCCGCCTGGGCGGCTCTGTCGCCAAGGGAAGGGTGTTCCCGTCCTGGCTCCCGGCCTCTGTCCACAACAAGGCCGTATTCACGCTCCAGATCCCGGCATAGTTTGTCGCGGACGCTAAAATCCCGAAACTCTTTGCTCCATGTCCGTTTTTCAGGATGGATCATGTTGTAGGCAATGTGCAGGTGTACATTGCCGGTGTTTTTATGCACGGCGCAATGGCGTTGGTGTGCGGTATAGCCGAGAGCGGCGGCAAAGCGTTCCTCAATTTCCCTGAACGCCTCCGGCGTCAGCTTCGACTCGTCCTCCGGCCTGAAACTGACGATCAAGTGATAGGTTTTCGCTGTTTTTACGCGGTTATTTAGAGCCTGGGTGTCCGTAACCTCCGCAATGCCTTCGGCATAGTCCTCTTCGGCACAGCCCACGCACCAGCTTGTGAGTAACTTTTCGCCTTCCTGTCCGGCTGCGGCAATGTAGCGGGCAAGGCGGGCGTAGTTGTCATTCTTCGGTCCTATGCCGATCTTCCGGCTGATCATATATGGCCCCGCCCTGGAGTCAAAAGAAAAGTCCTCTGGGTTTTAGTTCGGATGCGGTCATATATACGGCGTCAGTTGTATAAAAACAGCGCCAAGATGGATTTTCGCGCTTTCGGTCCTCATCATACCCACGGCATCGTAGTGCCATGATTAGCCTCAGGTTCTCCGAAAGCAGGTCCGACCTTTTTTCCCATCGTCTTTTCTTTTGGGCATCCTCGGGTGAGATAATACATACAAGCGCTTGGCGGGCCGCTTGTAAGCGACTCATGCAAATGAAGTCGCGCTTCTATGCCGCTTGCCTGTATTCTGTTCCCTGACTCAGCATGCTCCAGGCGATACGGGCCGTCTTATTGGCAAGAGCCACGCTGGCTCTATTTTTGCCTCGCCGCGCCACAAGCTCAGCCAGCCAGGCGTTTTGTCGGGCTTGAGGCGTCCGCCCAGTTATGAGCGCAGACATTACTGCCCGCGCTCCGTGGACAAGCAAGGTACGGGTATAGCTGTCGCCGCGTTTGGAGATGCCCAAGAGCTTCGTTTTGCCTCCAGTGGACTTTTGTCGCGGCACAAGGCCGAGAGACGCGGCGAATTCTCGACCATTTTTGAAATTGGAAGCAACGCCCGCCGCACTTAACAGGATAGTAGCCGTCAAAAGACCTATTCCGGGAATTTTCAACAGACGCTTACAGGCTTCATTTTCTCGGACGATCTCTTTAAGGAGTTTTTCCTGATCAAGTATGCTGTCATCAAGAAAACGTAACGACTCGTGGAGCAAACTCAGATTCCGGCGCATAATTGGCGACAACCCGTTCGTTCCATCGTCGATAAGTTCGGGCAAGCGAGTACGAACAACACTGACCCCTTGACGTATAATGATACCGTATTCGCCCAGCAGCCCTCTGATTTTGTTGACCAGAGCCGTACGCGACCGGACAAAGCCCTGCCGGATTCTGTGGATACATTGAATATCTATTTGCTCCGGCGACTTATGCGGGACGAAACGCATATTAGGCCGCTGTACGGCCTCACAGATCGCTGCCGCGTCATTGGCGTCATTTTTTGCGCCGAGCAGATACGCTTTTACATAGCGAGGATGGATACGACGCACCGTATGCCCAAGACTTTCAATAGTTCTGGCCCAATACTCGGAAGATGCACAGGCTTCCATCCCCACCAGGCATGCGGGAATATTGGCAAAAAAGCGAATGACACCGGCGCGGGTTAATGTACGCTGGATCATGGGTTTGCCTTCGGCATTCACGCCATAAACGGAAAAGCTGTTTTTTGCCAAGTCGATGCCAATGGTGCTGACAGTCTTCATGGGATGGTCTCCTTACAAACAGGTTTTACGGTACCCTATGGATATCCGTTTAAGTCGGGCGGGGCCATCCCATCATACCCGGCCTATGGCTGCCGCCAGTTCCCGTTGCCGGACATCCAGCTCATGCAAGAGCTTGTGGACAAGCGCCCTGTCCGCGTCTTCGGCAAGCGCCTGTTTAACCAGTCCGCCAAGCCTGCCGAGGTCGCCTTTAATCCTTCGCAGTTCCAGCCGGGCCTCCTGATGCTCCAGACTTGGAACAGGCGTCCCCAGGCATACCCGTTTGCTGAACGTCGAAAGTGATAATCCGGCCCTGCGGGCGGACGCCTGAACGGCGTTGTATTCCTCCGGGGACAGATAGCTTTTGAGGACCATGCGCCGTGTTGCCATTATCAGCCTCCTTGTCTCCGGCCATGCCCACATAATGCCGGTATATGTTCCAGGCGTAGCGCCTGCCGCGTTCCATGTCCGGGGAATGGTATTTGCCCACGGCCTTCCAGTTCAGGCCATGCCGGGCAATTTCCTGGGAAAGCACGAACATGCCCCATTGTCGGTTGGTCGCCGGATCAAGCAAGGATTCAGGCTCTATGTGATACCGCTCGATCCACCAGGAATTGATTTGCAGCAAGCCAACGTCGAATGACTTCCCCGCCGCCTGTGCCTGCCGGATAATCGCCAGGGCCTCCTCTCTGGTGGCCGGATTGTGCCCTTCGCCCGCGACATTAACGGCAAGGGGATTCATGCCGGATTCCTGTATGCCGATAGCGTTCAGCAAGGCTGGAGGTGCGACTTCGGCTTTCACCGAAAGCACTGGAAAAGCAAAAATCAACAACAGTGCAATCACTCTTTTCATGTATTCCGCCTTTTGTTTTACGTTGAGCGGAGCGAATAAGTCAGCCCCGCAGGGCAGGACAGGAAGTGGCGTAGGCCCACTTGCTTTGTCCTGCCTCCGACTTGAAGCATACGTTAGCATATATAAGCAGCGATAGGCATACTGTAGGCTAAAATATGCTTAAATATGTTTACGGAAGCCTAAAATATACTTGTGTATGATTAACT
>Ga0123354_10002429_pt1 | contig 24597 bp, 15 predicted proteins | sample TergutLab28metaG_2_FD_97872 | JGI IMG/M metagenome (GOLD analysis project Ga0123354, IMG submission 97872) | Labiotermes labralis P4 segment gut microbial communities from Petit-Saut dam, French Guiana - Lab288 P4 | ecosystem: Host-associated > Arthropoda: Insects > Digestive system > Gut ... | reverse complement strand
CCTAATATCAACTGCTGGAAGTCTTAAGTTGGAGAGAGAAACCATTTTTTGAGCTTGTTGTTCCTGACCAGATTTTGTACCTTCTCGCTCAGTGTTGATTCGATTCTTCCTTACACAGAGGTTACCACTGTCTTTCAGTCCGAAACCCTCACTGTCTTCACTGTAACTTCCACAAATAGCATGAACAAACTAGTCACACACGGAACACTTGTGAGCGCCTAATGACTCCTTCTCACAAATCACACAGTAAACTTTTTTGTTGTCTTTCTTCTGTACTTTTTCTTCTGAAGTGTCATTGGTTTGATTTTCATCTTCATCTTTTCTATCCTGTTGGTTGGCCTCTTCCTTGTCTTCCTTGTTTCGACCATTATTCATTCCTGCATTAAAGAGCTGTTCCAGTTCTTCTTCAGTTTTTATTGAAGAGTATATGTCTTCAGTGAGCGGAGAATCCCCAAGTCCGATCCTCTGCGCCGTTCCAAACATAGCCTCATAAGGGCTTGTCTTGATGCCTGAACGCAGAGCTCGGTTTTTCTTGCTTTGGACAAACCGTAGTCTTTCGGACCAGGTTTTCGTGTTGTTGTCGGACATCCAAGCAACCAACATGTCTCGAACATCTTGGATCTTTCAACTGATCCCTGACTTTGAGAATGTCTCGGTTTTCCATGCACAAGCTTCATTCCTGGCCACATATCAGCCAAGTTTTGTATTATTTTGTTCGCAAATTCGCGGCCATTGTCGCTTTGCAGTATGTATGGGGCACCGAACATACAAAAGATGTCCATTAGCTGATAGCGCACTTCCTCGGCGGTTTTGCTCTTCAGGGGACGAAGAATTGTGAACTTGGTCAAATGGTCTTGATAGTTCATAATGAATCGGTAATATCCATCTGGTTCAGACTGCATATCAATCAAGTCTACCTGGAACCGAGAATTCATGTAATGTGAAAGGATTGGATGTACAACTAATTTCTGTTTCGGTGTCTTTTTTTTCAATTGACACTGCTCACAAAGTGCCAAATAAAGATCTGTCACTTGTCGAGTAATGTTGCAATACTTCTTTTTCAGTTCAGCTTCCGTGACTGCAAGAGAGAAACAAACATTTAGAAAGGAAGAGATAAAGAGAATGTTTTTGCGAATCACAAACAAAACAGTGTCTTTTACCTCTCGTACTTTTGTGTCCTATGTTGACATGTGCTGTTTCCAAGACATCAAACAGCTCCTCCGTCTAGCAGTAATAACGAATGTGTGAATAATCATTTTCGCCTGAACCACTTTCTATAAGTTTCTGCGTATCACCAATCTTCATGGCATCGTATCTTTTAAGACGCCGGTAATGTTTCGAAATCAGTGGCTGGTTATTCCTTCGCAATATCTGAGCCTCCTTAACTTCCCATAAAATGTTATTGTAACGCTCGTTATCAAGCAACAAGCTCCTATGACTGCTTGCGTCATTCAGCTCCTTCACTTTGTCATTAAAAATCTTCTTCACACTATCAGCAGACATGGCTGTAAAAACACCAACTTGCAGCTCGATCACTCGCTAACTGACGTGACTGACGCTAACTGACCCTTCGGCAGTTTGAAACTTGTCTCACATCGCGTCGTGGCTGTAAAAGGTAACGACCACATCTTATGGTATTTTCATGAAGTCCGAACTCGTTGTGGTCATTTCCCTTAACAGTCACAACACGACTTTCGCATCATGGCGTATCTTCACATGCCACAACTCGTTGCGATTGTTTAACCCTTTAAACGCAGCATTAAATCCCATCTGCCATTTGCTGGCATTATTAGGAGCTCACCATATTCTCCACGTTAGCAGGATAAGGGTTAAAAACAGCCACAACACGAAATTTCGCATTGTAGCTGTTCCTCTAATGCCACAACGCGTTGTGGTCGTTTTTTCCGCTCAATGAGCGTTTTCGATCTTTGGGCTTAGCATACACACAATTCACAAATGTGACCGCGGACCGAATAACACAACATGGCGGGCCGCGGGATCGATACGCATGGTTTAAAGCACGACTGACTAATTTAAAACCACAGGGGGGCCACACAAATCGTTGACTCGCGTGAGGGCTGCACTTGTGTAAACATATATCGAACGGGGGGGGGGAGGGGGGGGGGAAGTCAATCTAACTCCGTTATTTACAAAAAACAAGTTTCGCTGAAAGTGTTGTTGAATGACAAGGTTGTATGACTTAACCCTTTAAAGACCGAGTTAAATTCCATCTGCCATCTGCTGGCATTTTTAGGAGCTCACCATATTTTCCACGTTAGCGGGTTTCAGTTTACTGTGTGATGTCTTAAAACTGGTAAGTTATATTCTCGAAGCATTTTCTATGCAAATAAAGTTTCCATATTATGTTCTGTAGACCTACTATATTATTTTCACTTAAAACACCAAACATGCACGGTGAAAGATTTAAAAAAACTATTATATTATGTTTGTTACATTGTATTACTGAAACTGTTCAGGGTGACTGAGGGCCGCATTGGTTAGCCCTGGTTTAAAGGATGACTTCTTACATTTGTCTATCTTTCGTGAAGTTTCAAGAGCTGGAATTTTGATAAACTTATTTACCTAGCCAGTTTTCAAAGCCATATTTATGAATGTTTGAATTTTATTATCTGCAATTTTAAGATAAACATTAACATGAACAGTGTGAAGTATTAAGAGAGCAGCAATTGTTCACAATTAACTGTCGCCGAGAAGACTAAAATTTGGACTTTAGGATGTGCAACACCTGATTTAGTCATTTCTCAGTTACCGTCATGCAGTACACACATTTATGCAATTGACCTGAGCTCGGGATCAGGATTCGTCACTAATAGCAAACCTGTTTTCGTACTGAGGAATCGGGCCTGCTGAGTGGTTGGGTAATTCCTTCCCAACGCTTCGAAGGTACGTACAGTACCACTTTCATTTCCAGGGTTATGGGTCCGTGGAATTGACTCACAGCCATGAAAATGAAGGTGCTGCGCTCCTTCGAATCGTCGGGAACATATTACCCAAACACAGGACGTAAGAACTTAGAGACCTCAGCACCATATTCTCGAACATTTTCAGCCTTGAATGTGATAGACAGAACTTCACGCTTACGTAAAACATGCAAGACACGTGCACATGCCATGTGTAGATATCGGCGCATGCGCAGTAAAGAGCGCGAGTGAGTGACAAAGAGCGATGGATCTCTCCATCTTTATTACTGTACCGAAACGCGTAAACGAGTGCCACTCCTACCACTAGATGGCAGGGCAAGTTAAAAATGATCCAACTACATGAATTACAGACGTTTCATTAATAAACTGGAAAGATTGAGCAGTGATTTGTCTACACATAGAAGGATAACTGGACATTGCACCTTGTTTCTGATATCTTGTCCAGGCAAAATGGATATATGAGCTGGATATTACGCATACTCTAGTTAACCCCCACATACAGAAAGCGTCGAAAATCATATGTAAGTGTCTGCAAGGAGAGTGAATAGTATCGCTTCTCGGCCTTTTGGCTAAGATCAAAGTGTAGTATCTGTTCTTATCAGCTTAATATCTGATACGTCCTGCATTGCAGGACCAGAATATTAAACTGATTTTTGGAAAATGACGGAGTATTAGGGGCTTGCTCCATCTCTGTCACGGGTTGGCCCGGTATTGCAGTACCTCCGGGATCGGCCCACCTAATCTCTATCGCATATTGTTAGGGTTTTCAGGAATTTTAAAATTTAGATTATTTATATTGTTGTACCGTGCAGACTTAAATTCTCTTTTTATTACACCAACGTTATGCACTTGTAAATCGAATGATATTAAAGTTTACACGTTAAAAGATAAATCATTATATTAAGAGCCCAAACATGTTTCGGTTTTTTAATATAAAACCATCATCAGGAAGCAAGTTCGTATCTAGTAAAGTTACTATATATAGTCTACAGTTGTTTTCGATGTTGGCAGCATTTTCATAATGTACATGTGATGGGGTTGGATTTCTTGTTACTTGTTTTTCCACGTACTAGCTCCCTGATGATGGTTTTATTTTAAAAAACCGAAACATGTTGGAGTTTTAATATCAAAATATTTATCTTTTACTGTGTTAGCATTAATATTGATCGATTTACAAGTGCATATGTTGGTGAAATAAAAAGTGAATTTCATACTCTTGTTACAAATTTCTGTACACGCGTACCTTCACACGAAGGTTATTGTCCCCAACTCCAATTACACATCGATTGGGTTAATGGGCTATAAACCAATGCAAAAGCCATGTCATATGCCAGATTCCAAATAACTGCTATCACTTCGTGCAGCCGGTCCCTGTGTCAGCAGGTACCTGTTGCTAAATACTTCTGATGAATTTTCACAGTAAGACACAACACCCTGGCTGATTACAGACTTCACTTTGTTCTGCTAGCCGCATGACTGCCCACCAAATAAAACACTACTCAATTCTGTACCATGCCCGTATCACTTATAGTTTCCCAAGTCTGGATGGTTGGGAAGACACAACCCTGGGGCCCCACAAAAATTCTATTCAATGGGGTCTAAGGTTCTCTGACCAACATACATCAGGTAAAAATTTGCAAGGCTTTATCGCTCTTTTGCAGATAATGAAAGACTTGTACGTGATCACAAATTTTTGTTCATTATTATTATTATTAGTTACGATGGCAGTAGGTATAGTAACTCACAATTGGGCGGACGGTCCGGGGATCGCACTCGAATGGGGGCGAGATTTTCTGCACCCAGACTGGTCCTGAAACCCACTGGACCCCCTGTACAATGGGTACCGGGACCCTTTCCAGGGGTATGGCAGCTGGGATGTGGTGTTGACTACACACTGCCAACTAGCACTGAGGTAAAAGAGTGAGTACAGTTATACCTGCACTCCCTCCTCTGGGCCTTCATGGCCCATTATATGATCTTTACCTTTAACCTATACTATTGCAACCTTGTGCAGTGCTAGATGATTCACTCGTAATTTCTTGGGGGCAGATGGGGTAAGAGGAAGACACTCTGTATCCTTCAGGATGACCTGACTTCCAGATCAGAATTCGCCAATGATGTCAACATGAAAAGAAGATGCAAATATGACAAGGCCTTCTTCTGTTGTTTCTTTTTAAATATTGGGACTTAATATTAAGTTCTCTACTACAATCAGCCACTACAGACAAATTCTGAAAGGACCCTCAGTCACGCATGCACAACCTATGTAACGGCAACTACCAGTCAACAACAAAGACTACAGTATTCAGAACATAAAATAACTGTCACAATATGCCTTCCTTGTCTTTCTCGCATGTCTAACAAACTCTTAAACCTCATGAGTAAGAGATATATGTATACCATGTTAAGTGGGAGGTCACTTCTTCTGCTGCCATCTTCATCTATCAACACCAGCAAGATGTGAATTCCAAACTGGAGGCTCTTCCAGTACTACGTGGAGTCCTGCGCTGATGCCTTACAGGGCAGGAAGGCAGGCAGATTAATCACACACATTTGGAAACATAAGCCACAGTAGTCATTACTACAGTTAGTACGAAAGTACATTCAACAGAGGGAAGTATTTCTGGTGCCTCAAGCTCACTCTTATACCGCACAGTTACAATCTCAACGAACTCAAAATGATTAGCTTTAAAGTTGGACATGTCCAACAGCTGAGAAGTAACGTGCCCTTTTGCCCCCCCCCCCCCAAAAAAAAAAGGGCCAACTGTGAATAAACAAAATGAACAAAAGTGACAGCCCCAACAAAACAACTAAATGCAACTCTGTCATTTACCTCCCAATAATGGAAGGAGAAACAGGCTAAAAGGAAAAATTAAACATCAGTCTACAGTTTTGTAATGAGACATTTAGGAAAGAGTCATTTGAGCCCTGATTGTTGGCCAGTCAAAATCTCTTCATTGACTCAATGATCCAAATATAAGATGCATTTTAAATTTTCTTACTTCCTCAAATATAGGCAATTACATTAGACTGTGATTCTAAGCTTGTAACTGATAAATGATCTTAAAACCAGTATGTCTCATGCAATCTATATCAATAATTTTAAGGCAGCAACTATGTTATTTGAGCTATTTTAAGCCACCACAGACTTATAGAGACTGTTACCTGTGACGGCAGAGTTTGTGGTTCATCACTCAAAAAAGGCATACATTTTTAGACAATGGATTAATAGACAAAGTTTACAAAAATATTTAATGTAATCTGGGAAAATAATGTTTGTATACAACTCATAGGTTTATTAAAAGAATTATAATGGTGCAAATGTAAGTTTTTACGTGGAAAGGCCAACAGAACTTGCAAAACAACTTCCAAATTCCGGTGTCAAAATCAAAACCATCAGACTAAGGTATAAAATATAATGGTGGTTCTAGGTCCCTTAAAAAATAACACAACAAATAGACGCTCAGTTCTATTACCACCATCATACATCAGGAAACAAGAATCACAATTTGCACACACGTCCAGGCAGAATACAGATCAATACAGCTTTTATGGGATAGAAAAATAGATACACATAAATCATGTCACTTGTCTCTGCAACAACATAACATATACACAACCTGACAAAATGCTGAATTTCACAGTTATTTATATGACACACATAAAATTCACAAAGCAAATTGTTCTGCAAAACTTCTTATTATAAATGTAATGTATATTCTTTCACAAACAGTGTGAATCACTTTGTGATAATATTCATATAATAGGAAAGTATCAACAGATACCTTAAAATTTACTGTACCATTACAAATTACCTTAATCAGAAAACGCAAGATAACAATTAGTGGGATTTGCACACACTTCTTACGAAATATGTATATATTCCCAGAGTATCATCTTATCATAAATACAATGAAACAACAGAAGTACTGTATTTTCAACCGACCAGTGCTCAATAGACAATAATGTACTGGAATACTGAAAAGTGGCACTTCATATTCACAGGAATAACAGCAATTAGAAATGGTAAGCAGCATCACAAGCATATTGTGGCTAACTTCAGAGACATAGAGTGGTCAACAAAGAGGGGTACAAAATCAGTTAAATCCAACAAAGAATGGTCCATTTAGAAACATGATGTCAAATCTGTAATCACTAATCTGAATCACACTGAAGGAAGCAATGTTATAAAAGAAAAATTAGCTTATTTTCTTACACAGACTGAAATGTGCATTTCACACACAGCCCATCACATACTGAAATGTGTACTTAAATTCCAAAAGAATTCTTCCTGTACAAATTGGTGAAATGTATATAGTACTCTTACAATTCAAGGAAGCTATGAAAATGCCAAGTTGATAAACTCAGTAACTGCAGTAAAAATGACGATAACCCCAACCTGTTCTCTTAATGGCATGCATTTAACATGTTAAACCATTTACGTCTGCAACAGGCTGGCCAACACACAAATTTTGGCAATAAATGGCAACTACACCCATACTTCTTCCTGGTATCTGTGCCTGGATTTGAACTCTTTTTTAGTAAATTTGACATTATTCTTTCAATGCATTTGTTATTATTATTATTACAATCACATTCACCAGCAAGTCCACAAAACAGAATTACAAACTATACATAAGTTAAAAATTTACATACAGTTTGTAATTCTATATTGTGGATCTGTTGCTGAATGTGATTTTAAGTCTTGTAACTGGTATTTCTTCTTATGTACATGAATCTATTCATATGGTTAAAATTACTGAAATATGCACTGTATATTGCTTAGTTGTCCTCAAGGGGGGGAGCATACTTGTTAGCTGTAAATACACATAAGAATTTGCGAAGAATTTGACATTCAGAGGACCATGCATTGTGATATATTCTTATAATAAGAGCCAACGAGATGCACAATTTCTCAGATTTATTTGATAAAGTACCTTACATGTTTCAAACAGGTCCACTGTCCATCATAAGGAGTATCTCAACACTGTACACATGCAATAGGTAACTGTCATGCTAATTCTGTTGGCTGTCTGTTAGCATGGTCTGACCATGCTAGCAGACAGCCAACAGAACTAGCATGACAAATACCTATTGCGTGTATACAGTGTTGAGATACTCCTGATGATGGACAGTGGACCTGTCCAAAACATGTAGCGTACTTTATGAAATAAATCTGAGAAACTGTGCATCTCATTGGCACTTATTATAAGAATTTATGAAGATATTTTCCTTATTTCAATAAAAATAATTTCCTATATACATCTTATATCCTGTACTGAACACATGCAAAAACATGGCAGGTGTACCAAAAATAAATAAATAAATACAAAATTACAATGACTTAGTTTAAATCTTCAAAGCTGGGTCTGTGTATCATTAAGTGTTATATACCTACAATATAAATAATCAACACAGCAAGTTCATTCTTACTCATAAAAAATTATGTCCAGCAGTTTCTCTTTTAATATCCACTTCCTTGCAAAAAAAGAATTATCAGTTCTACACTCATTTCTTAAAATTATAAATTGTCTATTAAAATGAAGACTGAAAATGTTACAAAATATCTAAATTCATATATGGTAATTAGTTTGTATGATACCTTTTTTGTTGCTAACTTTTATTGGCATGTCTTTTATCATATTAACGGAGACCACTCATCTGATCACCAATACACATGTATGAGTTGTGGCAGGACTTACTGTGTAGACTTCTGATCTTTATGGCCAAGAGTCAGGCTCAGTATTAACATGAGCACACAGTAATTACAAAATACTTAACTTGATCAGTGTTAAAAACGGGGGGGGGGAAGTAAAGTAAAGTATGTCTGCAGATAGAATTTGTGAATGTCAATGTAGAGATAAAACAATTTTACAATTAAAATTATATTTCATGCAAGAAAAAAAATTCTGGAAGAAATGAATTAATAAAAGAGGATCACTGTGATAATCACATTGACATTTCCATTATTTTATCAGTAATTAAAGACTGTAGTTTAATTTATTGTACAACAGTGTCTAATATACCTTAATAAGCACACACATTATGACACAATCCAACCCACTCTGTACCATAAGTTTCTCTCTCATAGGGATTTCCATTCCCTCACACACACTGGCAAACAGAGGTAACAAATAATTACTTAAACATATGGCACGTGATTTACTGGACAGTAACTAATCCTTTACAGCTGGCTATCACACACCAGGGCAGTCAATTTTTTGCAGTACAAAACAAAATTTCAATAGCTTATTTTTTTCACATTTATATCACTAACATGCATCTTGGGATGATGTTTCAAAACAGATTACTTACAATCAGGTCAGCTGAAATTAGCATGTGATAGGTTTCTTATATGTACTGGACAATACAATCATACACACAAACAATATAAGAATTATAGCTCTTCAACACAAGGTTTGATTAAAATAACAGCACTATCTGTTGCAGATGTCTTCATACCAGTCAGTTTAAAATGCAATGAACAGTTTTGGAATTTGCTCGGACTGCTGCCAGGTGTTTGTTATGGTCAGTTAAAAAGCGCACCACTGGCTTGTAAAAAACAGTTATTCTTAAACCACATGAGAATCATGAACAGAAGAATGGTCTTCATGGAAATGGATTACCCATCAAGATACAGCAGTCCTCCAATAGCACTATTACATCCTTGAAGATGTGCTGACATAGAAGACCGTCTACATGCTCTTTTATTCAATGAGGAACTCCAACCCCTTGACTAGAGACCCAGCGCCAACTGTTCTTCAACTGACTGCTCCACTACTCTTCCCTTCTAAATTTATTTCACCTCCCACACACATAAATATGTTCACTTCTTCAACCATTTTGTCAGTAACTTACATTTGGCATGTGTCCAGATTCAATGCAATGCATTATCATCTTGCACAGATTCCTTTAAAATAATCTTCCTGTGACTTAGGCACAGGCTATACAGCACCCAATATGGAGATGAACATGTATGGCAAAATGTAAAATCTAGGAATGCAGTCATCTACTACAGGTTATCAACCAACATTGTCTTGGGACAAATGGGTAGATCTACCAGAAACTGAAACACAGTTACTGGAACAGGACTCAAACTCACAATCCCTTGAATATGGGGTGAGGGTGCCATGGCACAGACCAGATTCAAACACAAAATGCCAAAGATCAATGATTTTTATGACTTGTCGTGACTTGCAATTTTATGGCTGTGCTCTGAGTATACTGCTGCCGTTTCAAGAATTTATTTAACTTCCACCATACACAGTAGGGAATGGAAATTCTACCTTGTTCACCTGCATATATGCCAACCAATTCAGGATAACAATTTTAGTCGACATATAAACTGCAGAAGATTATGCATCTCCCTATGAAACTCCCTTGTAACTGCCAGTGTCACCAGCAAGAATTATTTGTAATTCAACTTGTAGTCCACATAAAGTCAAAACATGGAAGCAGAATCTGTGTTCTTGGTGTTGCAGAGGGCAAACAGAATGATTCTCCATCCACAACAGACAATTCCAATTGTCCAAACATAAATGTTTGTTTAGGAGTCCACTGTTTTGGGATACAACATTGAATCATTGGATAAGAGTTCCTGACATTTCAAAGAACACTGCCTTCATCTTCAAGAATCCAGATGTCCTAGAATAATCCTTCTAGGACTTTTGACACCTTGAAGATAGATGCAATACATTCCTCAAAACCTCCGTAACTGCTTACCTGGTGACAGAATTGCATCCCAGAAGAGCAGATTCCTCAATCGCACCACCGTTTAAAATCTCAAAATTCATATAAATGTTCTACTTGTGATGTTCTGAAAAACTGCAAGCCAATTTCAAATATATTTCTGCTGCTCAACAATGGCACTAAATGGGTTAACTCAGCTAGTCACATGTCAAGACTTGTATATTTTCAAATATGATAAAAAAAATATATATATAAATCTGGGTGCAATAAAATCAGTAATTTACTACACTTATTAAGCCAAAGTAAAAGGCTCCACAAATCAGTATCTATCACACTTCCTTTAAGGTGTTACACATCTCTCCCCAGCATACTTCCCTGCATTCCCCTCCAGTCATCTACCCAGCTGTTGGTAGTGACATTCATATCACAGCATTCAATGATGGGAAGTGTTTTGGGCTGGAGATGAATACAAAAGTATGCAGCTGGGGCTAAGAGTTTAGTATCATCCCTACCATGAACAGAACTCATTTACATGGCCCCTTTTCACTTATTATGTCACTTTTACAACTCTCTACAGGACAAAATACTATTTACAGTTATTTTGGTAGAAAGATTTCAGTCTTCAATATTGTAATATAGTTGGTGACATACATAAAGAAGTATTAATGAGAATTATTGTACTTAACGCAAGTGCAAGACTGTACCTTGCACCACCCGTGAAGGTTTAAAACCAGATGGCCAAATGAAATCATTGGGTGAACAATACAAGAAATACTGGCATAAAAAACTTTATACTGAAAGAATTAGTCTCATAAAACCCCACATAATACTTAAAAATTGCACAGAACTTCATAAGCATTCCTTGTCTTTTGTTCACATATTGTTTCATTATGCAGAACAATGAACCATAGAACGTAAGATACAAAATCTGTGCAGATTTTAAATGTGACAACAATTCTGAACAGCACTGATATAAACTGTGTAAGTATGTTATTGTTTTAAATGTTCTGAATTAATTTGAAGATAAACAAAACTAATGCTTGTATCAATTCTTCTTTGAAATGGAGTATACCTCATACTGAATTAAATGAACACATTTTTTTCTGTTTGTTTTTGTGAGGCTAAGGAAAACTAGTTGATAGAGCAGTTGATGTAGTATAAAGTCCCATAACCATATGAAAACTGCCAATTACATCAAGCTCTAGTGACTTCAACTTCCTACAAAATTTGAGGTCATTTGTGACAAACAGGAGACAAGCAGTTATGTTAAGAAAAGCTGTCCATAATACATAAAAGTACAAAACTGGAATACCAAGTTCAAATACAAAAATAAAGGTCATCATGGATATCAATTTCAAACTGTCCCATTCTTTTGTTGTTAAGATTTTAATAACAACATTATTCTAAAATTAAACCTAAATCTTATGGTATAAGACAATACAGTAAAGAGAGAACATCAAAAGCTCTTTGGTGCAGCTAAACATGGCACATTATGACTTAATACTATTATGTGACACTCATTGTAATACAATGGGGGGGGGGGACTGTAACGGCAGGCCGCTGCAAGTGACAAAGAAGAATATAAATTCTATGCCCATAACTTTGGTAAATATTAATGTACAAGTTATATTTTTAAAAATGCAAAAATATATGAACCACTGTTTCTAACTTCATGACAGTGAAATGTTTTCATGGGCTGTATAAGTTTTATGTATTTTTAAACCTTAAGAGTACAAAGCCAGCCAAGTCACTGATATACCTAAGTAAATGCCTACTAAGAATATGAAAATAAAGGATAAGATATTTAAATCTGCCTTCACAGCAGAAACACAAGCTGCCAAAGGAGCAAGGTCCCCAGATGTACGCCAATTACTTCTATCAAAAATTTCTAGAAACACAGTTTAGAACACACTGCAATACTGCAGTCAACACTTAACCTCAAAACATTTACCAAGTGTGTCAGGTAATTTCAAAATCACATAACCCAGTGCCACATCATAACAGCATAACAATCATATAATAAATAGTTTCCACATAACACACATACCGAACAATATCTGTCAACAAACTATGCACACATACAAACACACATTATACTTTGAACTCCAAAGTAATAAAATTATGATTATGTAACACAAAAACAAATATGATTAACAGATCAATCTCATGACTGAGTGGTTAATAAATTATCGAGATCTGAAGTGACAACAAACACTGGACTTGCTGAATAGTAGTCATTGACGTTGAAGAGCTCTGACTCGTTTGATCCTTGACATGACCTGTTCTGTTGATGGTTGCATTTCCTTGGCAGTAAAAATACCAGAGACAGGGCAATCACAATATGCCATGCACTATGTACATACTGTAAAACAGACAATAAAATACAAATTGTAAATTTAAATATTAAATATTGCACCAAATTATGGCAGAATAAAAAGAAAATTCTGTGAGATAACACTATGAAACAATCAGTTCCTTCTATCAGATACAAGAAGCAGCTGGTTCAGATGGAAGTACCGATTCATGGAAAAAGACAAAATCTTGAGTACATATGTTGTTAGTAACTGACTGGTGCTGCAATGGGGACACAAAACACAAATCCAATCACTGTTTCCAGCACAACTCCTGCCTAACTAGGGTGATGAATTAAAAACATTAATTTCCATACAATTCTTTACAATGGTTAGTTAATTAAAGCATAATTCCAATTTCAGTTTCTCAGTTTCAGATTTTCCCTCACCTAGGTTCACTTTTTGCAGTCCCAGCCAAAACCCCATAACAATAATGTCTAATGTTTCTCCACTTAGGCCTTCCTGCATTTAAAATGTGAAAAACCACTCCAGAAACTATTCCGGAGCACCAATACAAAATTTGTGTTTGCAACTTTGTAGTCGGTATTGTGCAAATAATGCAAAGAATATGCACAATACAGGTAAATCTATGTCAGAATCAACTGCGAACTACTACCGCGGCAGCATGCTACTGATTCTTGAGACTCACCGTGAGTGATTGATCAAAAAGCTCTTGGGAGGAGCCATTTACATACAATCATGTTTCTAACACAAAAGTGTTATTGACTGATCATAAATTGCAGATGCAACTCACTTATGACTGGTCATCACAAATCATTCTGACAGAAATATGGACTCAAAGAATATAATGTGCAGTGAAGACCTATTTTTAGTTCATTTTTAAAGTTTTATTTCCTGTCCCATAAAATAAATACAAAAATATAAACATAAAATGAAGTGAAGAAAAGCGGCATTAGCTTTAGAGTGAGAACATGTGTTTCTTAATCACAGTAGCAACTTTCTGTTTGACTGTGACACAAGAAACCTTTTAAGATTTTTCTGAATTTAAAGTATAAAAAGCCTGTCCCCCATCCAAAGGAATCTTAAATGTGGGTTCTACTGTACAATAGCTCGGACTTAGTCCACTATGTAGATTTTATACTAAATACACAAATGATGTGAAAGTAAGATTTGCTTCGGTCTTGAGGCAAATGTGAGACATAATGTCACGACACTGTACAAATCATGGCTACAGACAGTCTCATTGGATGACCAGTGACTGATACCCCTTTGGAAATGGACTGCATTGCTTTTAATATTGATCATGGTAAATGACATGAAAGCAATCAAATCAGCACCACATGGACCAATCACTGTCTCAGTAGCTGTGTGATAAATATATTTACCAAGAACATTTTAATCCATGTTCTTACTAGAAAACTGTTTCAGTCAATTACACACTCTCTCTTTCTCTCTTGAAAGTTCTATTAACAGTGATCACAAAAAACATAATGCAACATACTTGATAATTGGCCTCAGTCTCCATAAATGCAAAGAGAATGAGACCAACAGCAGCCAGAAGAACTCCAGGCAGCAACAGTAGTATTAGTGAGCGCTGCAGGTGGATACATGCTCGCTGGCGACAACAGCGTATACTCCATGCTGCCACCTGTCATAATAATGATTGAGGAAAAATATTTCAACTAATACACTTACTATAACCAGACAGGCACTGTACATAAAAATGTAAAACTGAGGTGTGTTTGCATAACCATTGTTGCCGTGCAAAAGCCAGAAGTATTACATTTTCCGAGTGTCTTCAGCCTTAGCTACCCAGCATGAAAAGTGCATGCATTGTATGAGGGGAAGTCAGAAAGTAATTCCCTATTTTATTGCCACCAAATAACTTCACATAGTGAGATGCCTCTTTATTCACTTAAGTTCAGACATTGGTCGCTAGATGGTAGCACTTTCGTAGCTCAAGCTCCACAATTTTCATGGATGACGCAGTTCCAGAATAAGTGCTGTACTGTGTGTGTGGACACAAGAAGAGGTGCAATCAGTTAATCGGTTTTTGTGGGCAAAAGAGACAGCTCCAATTGAAATTCATCATGAAATTCAAGTAGTTTATGGCTCAAATGTGATGACCATGCAGCATGTGTGAAAATGGTGTCGGGAATTTAGTGGCTGTTGCTTGAGTGTGACAGATGAATAAAGGAGCAGGCATCCTTCCACATCAGCAGATCTTGTCCCTGCAACTGAGGAGACTGTGCATGCTAATCGCCAAGTGTTGCTTAAAGAGTTGGAAGAACAGTTTAATCTTTCAAATGGCACAATCTGGGACATTGTTCACGAATGTTTAGGGTACAGAAAAGTATGCAGCAGGCAGGACCCTCGACAATTTACAGAGGACCACAAGAAAAACCGTATGGGTGTATCCCTCACTCACCTCCTCTGCTTTAATGATCATGGTGAGGATTTCTTGGAGCAAATCATTACTGTGGATGAAATGTGGGTGCACCAGTACTGTCCTGAGACAAAAGCACAATCCATGGCATGGAAACACCCAGGGTCTCCCACCATAAAGAAATTCACGATATCAACCAACTATGGGAAACTGATGGTGACTGTGTTTTGGGACATGCATGGTGTGCCTCTGTTGCACTTTTATCCTCCTAATGAAACAGTCAATTCTGCTGCTTATCAGGCCAATCTCAGAAAACTTAAGAAAGCTGTTCAATGCAAGAGGCCTTAGATGTCAGACAAGATGGTGCTGTTGGTGCATGACAATGCCCGACCGCATACAGCTCATGCGAAAGCGAATCTTTTGGAACGATGGGGCTGGGAAATTCTTAAACACCCTCTCTATAACCTGGATCCAGCACCTTCAGACTTTCATATCTTCCCCAACGTGAAAAAACATCTTCGTGCCAAGAGATTCAAACACATGATGATGTCAAACGTGAGGTGCAAATGTGGCTGCACGGTCAGGATCCCACCTTCTATCGACAGGGTTTTGAGAAATGGATTTCCCGCCTAGACAAGTGCTTCAACAGAGAAGGCGGCTATGTGGAAAAATAAGTGAAGTGAAGTGTAATAAGTGAATAAAGAGGCCTCTCACTATGTGACGTTATTTGGTGGCAATTAAATAGGGAACCTTACTTTCTGACTTCCCCTCGTATTATATTGTCATCTGAGGCTTATCTGGGTATACAATATTTTTCCACATTATCTCATGAATGGCACAATTTTTGGAAATATTTATTGAACACATAATGTGTGTTTTGATTTTTTAAAACTTTTTTCATCAACATTTCTCACTCTAAGAAGAATTCAGTGAAATATTATCATAAACGTCCATAGGTCTACATGTAAAGTACCCATTATTCTTGTCATATTGTAATGAAACTTGGTTTTGTCAACCGATTTTCAAAAAATACTCAGACATCAAATTTCATGAAAATTCCTTCAGTGGGAGCTAAGCTGTTCCATACAGAGACAAAATGAAGCCAACAATCCCTTTTAGCAATTTACAAATGCACCTAAAAAAAGTGATATAAGGAAGCACAAAAGAATAAATACAAAGTGACAGAATTTCAAGTTCATGCATTTACACTCAATGTGATTAAGACTGTATGGTAAGGGAACTAAAGAGAAAACAAGAACTAATTTTTACTGACCGGTATAACAACTCCTAACCCAAAGGGAATTACAAACACCAGTAAGTCGGTCCGGTTGTACTCAACCCCAACAGCAATGATAAGAACACCAACCATGTGTAAAGTAGAGGCTGCTCTTGCAGGGATACCAGCTATTGCTATTAGTGTCACCCAAAAGGCAAGGATGGAACAGAAGAAATCACAGAACTGCAAAACCTGTGAACACAAACACATTTACCATACACTGATGTATCACATAAATTCATTCCAAATTTTATTTGTTATTAACAGTTTGTAATGTAGCTCTAAGAAACTAGTGTTGTTTTAAGTAATATCAGAAGGAAAACAAGTGTGCTAAATGGCACAATGCATTCAAGCATGTCACTGTGTGTGACCACGATGGCTAAATCAAGTGGAGCTAAATGGTGACACAAAAAAGGTTCATGACTATAAGACACTGTACGCACAACACCCACTGGATATGTCTACTTTGTTCCTCACTGCCACCAGTCACATTACTATCACTGGGTAAGTAAAGTACTTTTTAACTTTGCAGTACATGTGCCTATCCTCCATAAACTGATCAGTATTATATTGTGTACAAAGATCAAGCACAGGTTCTTTTTTAAAGCTTCTTATTTGATTATGCTGACAGGTGCTAAGATTATTTACCATCAGTGATGGATGAATGAATGAGTCTGGAACATGGGTGGGAAGATAATGACATGGGAAAATTAATGTATTCAGAGGAACCTGTCCCAGTGCCACACTGTCCACAACAAATACCATATGTACTGGCCTGGGACTGAACCACAACCCCCATAGTAGGAGCCACTGACCCACTATATGAGCCATGGCATGGCCCATCAAGTACAGTGCTAAACGTTTGTCTTTACCAAGTGTGCACCACAGTACTGCTGGTTCACACTCTAACCATTGCCATTAATCAGTACCTGAACTAGCTGCATGAACATATTGGCAGCAACATATATAAAACAGTAGTTCAGTGTACAGACCACAAATTCAGGTCTTGTCCACAAAAATCTCTCAGGATTCTATATCCCCTTGTGGACACAGTCATTTTTCAACATTATACAAGCAGTTAAAGAATGCAAAACTACACAGCACTATATTCTTGATTATTTGGTTGCAGTGAATACCTATACATTCAGTCATGAAGCAGTTTTGCCTCATATATAAAGCCATGTCCCCATGATGGGTGTATCTGAGAAATGCACAAATCTTTGTGCACTGTACAAGAAGCCAAGTAAATAAATGTCAATACCATTTCCACAGCTGGTTTGTTTGGTAAATATTGGAACTTTGCTACACTTGCCAGATGTTTGCCTGGTCACTGTGACCTTATTTCCACAATTTGTCTACTTTGCCATTCGACAACCCACATGATATAGTCTGTCCACACATATCACTTATTTGCTTGTAATGTGTAAATGGGTCATAAGAAGGTGATATGAAAACTCAACTCAGTAAGTATGTAAACACGGGCAATTCCTTCAACATGTGTCACATTTACCAACACTCTATGGGAAATGGACAAGTGACCAATATTTGCGCAAGTCCATTCTTCCTAGATTGCGATATTTATCCACAAATGACAACTGTTTATTACACATACCAGTTGTGAGAACACAGTTCAGCAACACATTTAACAAGTGCATGCATGATAAAGAAACGTTCAGTATATCTACAACACAAAGATCTAGCCGTAAATAGTCATTGCAATTAAACTGTGTGGTTTTACAGACAGTGGACTGTTAACCCTCTGGTGCCAGAAGTAAAACATCCAGTGTGATTTGCTGCAGACTGGAAATGAAGCAGGGGCCAAATAAGAGCAGTCATAATTATGTATCACTTGGCATTTAGAGCATCCCACTGCGCATTAAAAATATGTAACATTCAGCACCAAAGGGTTAATGGCCCACATGTCTGTACAGAGAGGCTGTGCACAGTACATGGATCATGCGAGCTAAGCTTGATCTAAAGATATCCAAATACACAACACAAACAATCAATGCCATCTGAATGTACAAAACATAAAATAAAAAGTTACCAATGTGTCCATAGTTCTATGTACCGAAAAAAAAGGCACTTACTATTCAATAATGATTCCATATGCAAAGCAGACAGTAAACCTTGAACCATTAACCCCCTCCACCCCAAAAAAAGTGTGTGTGTGCGCACATGCACGTGAGAGGAAAAGAAAAGAACATGAAAAGCAGTTACTATCAGGAGAGCAATGTAACGCTAATGTAATGCAGGAAAGTGGTAGCATCAATGAAAATGGCAAAGCATCTACAATAAATGCTAATAAAGAAAAACATAAAGCCCATATGCAGAATGCAGAATGATGTCTATTATTCTAAGGAGAAGCATTTAGTATGCTGAAGTTAAAGTTGTTCCTATCCAAGAAAGGAAGGCATACAGGACTGCACTAGTTAAAGTGAGTGGTCAACTTCACACACCAGCCACTTCACCCCTAGAAAAGAATGGTGGTACCCATCACACAATAAGCTAGGTGGACCCCAGGGCTGGTTTGGACATTTTGGAGAAGAGAAAAGTCTCTTACCCCCACCATAATTTAAACCTCAGCTAATCCAGCCCACTGCTTACTCACTATACTACCTATTACATCCTTGGTTCTAAAAAATTATTCAACTGAACAGTATCTGGGAGCAGAAGTAGTGAAAACCATTGCACAGAAACATTTTGTCCAGCCTGTAATACACTAACCTCATACTTTGTAACACAGTATGTATAGAAATCTTGGTCACAGGCATGATAGAAAGTAGAGAAGACCATTGTTGCTAGGTATATAAGTGCTTCTGTAAGCATGTGTCGACGCAGCGCAAGGTAAACAGCTGGCAAAAAGAACACATTGCTCAGCGTCAGAAGCAATGTAGTGAGCAGCAATAGACCTTCTGGTGTGGCTTTACTGCCATCAGTACAGCCCCAACCTTTGTAACCTGAAACATTATTAACAAATATAACAAATATCAACTGTACAGAGTATATCTTAAAGCATCTGCACTTACTGGTGATACATATAAATTGCATGATATTAGGATTATTTTAAAAAAACGGACAAATTTATGAAAGCTTATTTCCCTCAAATTCAACTGATGGTGAGTCTAGCAAGAAAATTAAAAATTAAACAATTTACCTACCTATTCCTGTGGAAGACTTGCATTAGAAGAGACCCTAACATCAAAATTTCACACTATCACCATGTTTTTTTGTAACTGTTAACATAAAAAAATACTTCACATATAATTTCAAGTTGTACATAATACATCACCATACAACATTTCACATGCCAAATTACACTGGTTCACTAATTACTGGCAACAAACTGCAAGTTAAATATACAAACTTTCAGCTACAATATTTTACATTCAGCAGGACATTATCTGAACAAAAGTTACATACTTCTTGAACATATTATGAATAATATTCCACAGTCGTATACTACCCTTCAAACAATCAGCTTGGTATTTAAATCTTAGCACATAATTTATAAAAAATGTATTGTCTGAAGAGAAAAAAATAAAGTTTTGAAATACAAAGGACTTTGTGCAAAATTAAAAATGCAGATTATGCAGCATGTCTTAAAAATCCAATAAACTTCCTTGTTGCCTAAACATATAAATTGAATTTCTAGGGGCCTTTTGTATTAGAGCATTCAATTATGTGAACATAGGTCCTTTAAAGGATTAGTGGCACTGGTGTTTCTCCAAATTCAGTGCCAGTGCACAGGTGCAGTGACCTCTAGTGGTGTGAACTTCACATCAAGTTTCATGAACAGACACAGACAAGATAACACAGGCAGGAAAAAACATTCAAGAAAGCAGCATTCTTACTGACCTCCTAAGCACGTGCATGATGTAAAGAAGTGGAGACCTTTATGTGTCTCCTGGCAGATTCCTTTAGGGCCACAAGGCTCACCAGCAAACACACAGGGCTGTGTCCGAATATCTAATGACACCATTACTTCCTCTACACGGCACAATTCAACAGAACTGCAAATAATTATTAAAACATACTTTATAACTCTGATTTGCATTTCCTTCAAATATTAACCATCAGTTTATGATCTTTTAAATGCTACAGTTCTGCTGTGGCTGGAGCACTGTTCAATTTAAATGCCCAATGTGGGGTGTTTACCCTTCAGATAAAAAAGATGTACATTTAATGGAACAGTGGTGTCCCATTTGTCCACTACAGGTTAATAGCATTCTCTCACTTTCAAACAATGAACATGGGAACAATATGTAATTTGTACACAAGGCAAATTTAATGACGTTCTCTGCTTGCAAGAGCTGTGGTAGTTACTTAAAATAAGGTAAGCTCAATTCCATACACATCCTTCAGAATTAATCACTCACAACTACCAACCCATTCAATGTTATGTGACAAACAAAGATAAGAAAACAACCATTATACATGGATGATAACATTAAAACTAATATTAGACCATGAGTATACAGCAGTGAAATGGATTCAGGTTGCAAGTGAAAGCTGTAAAATGGAGTGAGGTGGTTCAGAGTGAAGACCAACAGCTGACATAGTGAACAGACCTTCAGCCTGCTTATTAAAATCTGGGACTTTCATGACTAAACAACCAACAACTTCTCGATGAAGGCCCCACACAAAAGAGTTATCAGTAACTATACCACTCCGATTACAGAAAATACATACTTGTTATATACACATTTTGCTTGGAAGGCAATGAACCACATATCAGGCTCAGGATATGGCACAAGCTTGGTGGCATCTACTGTCGCTAAACCTTCTGATGAAATGTTCAACATAAGCTCAGGAGGGCACACAATATTACCACTGTTACGAGAAGGAACCCGTCCTTTCCTAATGCATGCTGTTACTGTTATACGTTGGCAAGTTGCATTCTGCAAAATAATGGACGTTAAGTATTAAATTTCTCACACTGAAAGTGGACCCGCTACTTAATGCATACGTACTAACTAACAAACATCATTTATAAATTTTTTTACTAGTTGAGAACTATGTCTTCAATTACATACAGACATTACACCCTGAGTAGCCAACATTATGAAAAGAAAGTTCATATGATGAAAAAAGCTCTCCTGTAAAGGAATCCCCAATAATCACAACTTCAGTGTTCCACAATTTAACTCAAACAGCCACAAAAATCAGTAACATTTATATCTGCAAATAATACTGTCAAACACTGTTTTGTAAGAGAAAAAAAACATAAAAACATCTGCTGTAAGTAATATTTGATGAAAAACAAAGCGTGTATTACTTTTGTTCATTTCCAAAAATGCAGCTCACTCCTGTGAATTTTCTTACCACAGAATTGTAGCTGCAACAATTTCAGTCAGTTCTGAACACATTACACTACATTTCCTGCAAACATATCCATTTCTCACACACACACACAGAAAATACGATTCACTTTACATATTATGACCAATATATGCACGTGTGTATAATGTGTTTATAAATGATACACACATTATACACATTTGCATAAGTTGGTCATATTATGTAAATTGAATTATACTTTCAAGGCATGGCTATGGAACATATTAAGTTTAAAAATGACACACAAACGTTTCTGAGTTGCGATTACCAAATGAAGGCAAAAATTTGCATAATTAAGCATAACTGTGTAACAAAACACTATTTTTTTTCAATTACTCACCTATAAATACACAATAACAGAGGGAGACCACTGAAATAAACACTATCTGTACTTACACAGGCAAACCTACATTCCCCCAGTGGTTACAACAAAGAAACTTAAAACTCATCCAAAACTGGTGAATTCACTGATTATAACAGTTTATACACATTAAATTACTTAGAAAGGAACCATGATATTGAACCCTTAAATGAAGGTGAGTATTAAATTTTACCTCCTACCCAGGGAGTGGGGATTTTAAATTCTACTACCCTTCAGTGCATTCATAACTGCAGAGTACAAGGCCAGATGAATCTCAAGAACTAGAGGCCCATACAGCACGCTGAAAGGAGCACTGGAAGGTTAAACAAATTTGAAAATAATCCAAATCTAAAATAAAATTAAACTTCTGGTGCTGAAATTAATTTTGGGTGCAATGTGAGGAATGTTGGGATAACAGTAACAGGATTTAATCTTTCCATGCAAACTCTAACTCAAGCCAGAAAGAAGGGGGGAGGGAGCATAAGGAAAAGATCCAAAAATGGACACAACAGGCCAATACATATGTTGAGCTGTATGGGAAACAAACATTACACCCTGCATTGAATCATATGCATCACTTGGCTCCTAAGGGTCAATACCCTTGTCCACTGTGAAGCAGGAGAATTTTGGTTTATGAAACTCTTACACCTTCTCCTGATCACCAGCACCTCCATGAAGATCAAACTCCATACTAGTGTACGTGTACATATGTGTGTGAAGGGGTGGGGGGGTGTAGTGTTCTGAATTAGCTGTATGATGTGCCTGCAGTAAAACATGGTTATTTACAACTTACTATTAACAACTCGTCCAGATGAATATTAATATTTAATGTTCCACCAATATCAACAAACGGTAATATTTGTAACTGTACAATTACTGGATACAGGTCTGTTAATGCTACCCAAGTCGCATACCATTCTCGACCCTAGAAGGAAACAGAAAACCATAATGATCTTCAAATACAGAAAAGTAAAAAGTACAAATTTTGAACTTCATAACAGTTTCAAGGTACGCTCTCATCATGTTTCAAATACCAGTGATTTATATAGTGCCATATTCCTGTTAATGCTGCCAACAGAGTAAGGCAAAAGGCAAAAGGTTAAGAATGATTAAAAATACACGGTACCAGGACTGAAGTGCACAAACTACACCCCATGTCAGAAGTAGACATCCATATGGGTTTACAGACCCAATTAAATTAATAAAGCTTGATAGATCCTAACAAAGCAACTCTACGCAATGCCTGATGCCTGTACGTTGTACAGGCTGCTTCCATGCAACAGTACATACCTGTAAAAGGAATGTGTCTGCAAAGTCTTGTGCATGTTTAATTCGAGCAAGTTGGAATGTTGGAAGGCAAGGGTCATTAATGGTATCCACATCTTCATCATCTTCAGGTGTCAAACGAGGGATGTTTGTGCCAGCCAGTGAGCCCAGATCATGGACTTTGCTGCTATTGGCAAACACAATAGTGCTTGCCCAATCTGACTTCACTGTATTGTTGCTATGCCTTATTGTTACTGACTGTGTAAGAGATTCTGTCATATGAGCGAACTGCTTTGCAAAACTTCTGCCTAGTGCTTGAACACTGCAATCTTTAAAAGCAAAACTTAACATTAAGATCAGTCTAAAGGCCTGTAAAGAAGGTGTGTTATCAAAATAATACATACAATTGATAATTTCGAAAGCCAGACGAGCAGCAGGATTCTAAACAAGACAGGCAACGTATGTATAACACCAAGGCACAATTGTGTTGCCATTGTAGCCTGCAAAGCAATAACTATGAAATATTTTAAGTATGTGTATGTATTCTTGCCTTTGTTGCCCAGCAGACAAGTCACATCTCTTCTGCACAGTGATATGCTGTCATCTGTGGCCTGCATGGCTCTACCATATTTTTCCACATTATCTCATGAACACCATATTTAAAAAAAAAAAAAATTATTGAACACAAGGTGCGTGTTTTGACTTTCCCTACAACTTCTGTCTGAAACATTTCTCATTCTAAGAAAAATTCAGTGAGATATTACCATATATGTCCGTATGTCTGTATGTGAAGTACCCATTATTCTCACCAGATTTTAATCAAACTGAAATTTTCCTGTCATATTTTTTAAAAATCCTCAAAAATAAAATTTCATGAAAACTCATCCAGTTGGAGCTGAGCTGTTCCATGCAGATGGACAGACAGACATGACAAAGCTAATAGCTTTTTTTTTTTTTTTTTTTCAATTTTGTTAATTTGTTTTTAAAAAAAATTTTTACCTGTCCACCAAAACATGCCTTAACAT
>Ga0123354_10002428_pt1 | contig 24598 bp, 18 predicted proteins | sample TergutLab28metaG_2_FD_97872 | JGI IMG/M metagenome (GOLD analysis project Ga0123354, IMG submission 97872) | Labiotermes labralis P4 segment gut microbial communities from Petit-Saut dam, French Guiana - Lab288 P4 | ecosystem: Host-associated > Arthropoda: Insects > Digestive system > Gut ... | reverse complement strand
GTAAGTAAGTAAGTAAGTATGTATGTACGTATGTATGTATGTACGTACGTGTGTATGTATTTATGTTGTATGTAAGTAAGTATGTATGTATGTATGTATGTACGTATGTATGTATGTACGTACGTGTGTATATATGTATTTATGTATGTATGTATGTAAGTAAGTATGTATGTATGTATGTATGGATATATATACGTAAGTATATATGTATGTATGTACGTATGTATGTATGTATTTATGTATGTATGTATGTATGTATGTAAGTATGTATGTATGTATGGATATATGTACGTAAGTATATATGTATGTATGTATGTATTTATGTATGTATGTAAGTATGTATGTATGTATGTACGTATGTATGTATGTATGTATGTATGTATTTATGTATGTAAGTAAGTATGTATGTGTTTGTGTGTATGTATGTATGTACAGCAAAACCGTAATTCATCCACTGTGAGGACTTTTTTCATCTCACGCAGTTAGATGATGTTGTGTGACTGTACACCTAAATATTGTCTATTGCCTTATCAATATGAATTCAGTAATGTCTTCTGAAGTTCGGTCAAAGAGTGAATACTATGAAACTGTTTTTGTAGGCAGAAAAAATCATGATTTAGAAGAAAATCTAATCGCTGTTGAATCGAAACAATGCCAAAGCTTGGGGTCCTGGCGCTTAGAATTCGCAAAACGAATCTTCAACAGGATGGGAGCAAATCTGCATCCCTCATCTGGTTGTATTAATAGTAAACAACTTTGCAGAAAAGTTCAGCCCATTGATATATGAAAATAAGTTTACAAGCCGGTCCCAGTGGCCGCACGGTCTAAGGCGCAGGTCTACGGCCGCTCGCCTGCAGAGATTGTGGGTTCGAATCCTATCGGGGGCATGGATGTCTGTTGTGAGTGTTGTGTGTTGTCAGGTAGAGGTCTCTGCGACGCACTGATCACGCGTCCAGAGGAGTCCTACCGATTGTGATGCGTCGCTGTGTGTGATCTAGAAACCTCAAGAATGAGGAGGCCATGGCCCGCGTTGGGCCGCAGCGCCACAGGAATAAAAAGTTTACAAACCAAACCGTAATTAATAATTATTCCTTGTTAGGCTTAAAAAAACGAAAAGAAACCTTCTCAATCCAGTGCTCCTCGATTGCCGAAACAGCAGTGATGGAACACTAAATTAGTTTACGTTACATAAAGTTACTCAGTCCGTACCGCGAAAACAACCGAATCCACAGCCATTACAAAGAGCAGTCGGTTTGTGATATACTGGGAAACAACGGACGTTTATTGTAAGAAGAGAATGGAGCTTATAATTACACTGTCCTAATGCAAGGTATTTAGAGTTAAACATGGCAGCAATTTATACTATAATCATTACCAAGCCCAGTCGCCGCGCGGTCTAAGGCGTGGGTTTGCGGTCGCCCGCTTGCTGGGTTTGTGGGTTCGAAACCCGCAGACAGCATGGATGTCTATCTCTCGTGAGTTTTGTGTGTCGTTAGGTACAGATAACGGCGTTGGTCTGATCACTCATCCACAGAAATCCTAGCGAATGTGGTATAACTGAGTGTGATCGCGAAGCTCCGTAGGTGGAAGCCATGAGACGGAATCGGTTCGAAACGCCGCAGGAAAGCTGGTTATATCACCCTAAGTCTTCACAGGTTTCAAGACGCCAACACATGGTATATCACCAGCCAACGTTTCGTCAGAAATACTGTTTGCAAATGTGTGAATTTCGAAATATGTCCTGACAAAAAATTATTTTGTACATCATCAAAATTACTACAGCAAAACAGTCAAAGCAGTCCATTCTTATTTTCTGCACTTTGTGCTTCATTTGTCATCATCGCTGCCAACAGCATGCTCGTAAACCCTGAGAAGGTTTCGTGACTTCATTCATAGTTCGTCGTTGATTAGCAATGTTTCGAGAAGACATGTCAGTCCCATTATTATGGGTCAAGCAGTCTTTCTTCTTGGATTGCTTGACTTTTGAAAATGGAAGCAATACCTCGTATGTTGTACTGAAAGTCGTTAAACAGCTAACAACCGAAGAAGCGTGTCATCCCAGAAAGGCGAAATCCCCAACTTCACCGCAGAGAAAGCTTAAAAATCTTGCATTACATCTTGCTGAGCTCTTATTCGTGGAGGAAACGAATTTCACATTTTCTGGCTAGCTTATAAGGGACTTTTGAGATGGATGTTACTTTTCAAAATTCAAATACTGTCTCAGCACACTTGACAGGGAATGTGATGGTTGTTTGACCGTGCATCTTCCTCATGAAATAAAGTGAAATGCCAACTTGATGAAACAAGGTAATTTTATTGATGTATTCTTAGCTCTACTCATTTCGGGTGCATACGCCCATCTTCAGGAGCATTAGATGTTGAGTTGCAGCATATGGTTTTCTGCACTGAATTTTTGGATTGGTGGTGGTCTTGACAGCCGCTGCGTAGGTCGTGTGCACGGTGCAGATGGTGCACGGCACCATCCGCACCGTACACACGACCCACGCAGCGGCTTCCAGGACCACCACACATCTACAAACTCGGTGCAGAAAACCATATGCTGCAACTCAACATCTAATGCTCCTGATGATGGACGTATGTACCCGAAACATGTCGAGCTAAGAATACACCAACAAAAATTACCTTGTTGCATCAAGTTGGTATTTCACATTATTTGACAAGGAATGTTTTACTCTTTTGTGTACTTAACTTTATGTAGCAGAACCTGGTATTCCCTCCGTCACTATTGGTGCGAAAGCGGTTCTGTTCTTACTTTGTGCTTGATTTATAGGTTCATAACGCCGGCGTCTACATTTAGAGGTACGTCAGTTTCCTGTGTTCTTCAAGCTCCATGTTTTCGAAGAAACTCCATTAGCTTTTCCTATTTCCGGTTTTTGGAGCCTAATTATCTCGAAAGCCTATGCCTTTCCCCTTAATTTTTAACGCTGCAGAACTCCCTTACAAACTTCATTTTCTTTTCACAAAGACCAGAAATTCGTCAAATTAGATATTCGTGATAATATAACAGAACATTGTTTTATGTGCAGGCATCGAGATACAGGAAATCCATTTACAATAGCGTTATTCAGGTGCACAATTGTGACAGCTCCTTATTAGGAACATGATAAACGAATCCTGTACAGTGATATGGGAACAGTAGAAACCAACAAAACAAAAAACGCCAAAAGAAATTACACACTGTTCTGATGCGTGCAACAAGCAATGGGAGGCTTGTCTAATCAACACCAATCGTAGCAATCCTCTGAAAACCTCGCAATGAAATATTCTCCCACAGGAACTATGCGTCCCTTTTCGGCAGAAGGTGGCCGAAATAAGAAAGGAAGGAGAGTAATGCATTGGAATACTGCAGCTTGCTTTCTCCTACTTCAGCTTCCGTAGTTCAAACTGACTGACATGATGCAATGGAGAATTATCCTGTTACAAAGTATACAGGACATATCTTTTAAGTCTTAGGCCGGAGGATCGGACCAACTTAGGATTTTACCTACACAAGGAGACAAGAAAAAAGATGGACATTCACAGAGGAAGGTTCGAATCCGCAGTCCCAACTACTGACATGATAATCGCAAAGGTGCATGCAGTCATACCGTGCAGTGCTGTGTTGGTTTGAAGCCACCAGCAACATGTCTTTTTTATTTTGGCAGTGAATGTTTCCAGAGTACGATTACTATTTGATGGCACATGCGCAGAAACCAATTTTCTTCTTTCGGCTGAATGGGCAAGTCCAAATATGTCTGCACGGGGGGAGCGTTCAGTCGGCTATTGGTAGCCTAGCTGTGTGCATCAGCGTGCATATCGTATGTACTAGTTTTGGTGGGGCTTTCTTCCGCATTCGTGCCGAGTTCACAGTCTACTCACTCCACTCTCCTCTTCCTCCTACATTCCCTTCGGTCGAATTGTCGACCGCCATCACGCAGTAGTTGCGATCTACAAATCGCGGGGCGTAATGCGTATAGAACTGTTGTAAGAGAGAAGCCAGGTGTTTGAAATTGTCGTAGCTAAGCCACTAAATGGAAGTTAAGAAAACTAGCCACATAGTATGGACTAAACTGTAAACACATCATATATACTCGCACTTCTTTACAACCAGGAAATACACAACTGGAAGAATTTGTAGACTATCTTGTTTTTCAGTATTTTGTTGTCATACTAATGCGTCATTTAGAATAACGTACCTCGCATATTCAAATGTCACAGTGAAATTAACCCTTTGACGCCTAACGACCCCTACAGGGGTCGTACCGCACCGCTAACCTCTAAATTTGCATTTTATATATTTATTCAACAAATATAGGTAATGAATATTTTAAACATGGTATATATTCTCCGTTTTTTTCTTATTCAAAATGCAGTTTGTTTCGTAATTCTAACGCATTTGGTTACTGTATTATTCACATTTTATATACAGTGTGTGCTAAAATTTAAAAAAAAAATAATTCCGGCGCCAAATGGTTAACCATTCAAATATTAATAAATGCAAAATTAAAAAATTGGAGATTTAAAAAACAGAGCTGAGTGGGTGAATTCTACTGAGGTGAAGATCCTCATTGCCCTGTAGTGCCATTTAAGAAAAAAAAGAAGAAAAAGTTAACTACTACCTCGCTCCATGTTACATCCAGCACTGAAATGATTTATCGCTGTTTGTATTAAACAGGATCTTGTCTGCATTAACAGTCAGTTCGTGGGACCGAGTGAGATGCAAATCAATAATGCTTCGTGGAGAAAGGCCTCAAGGATTATAGTGCTGAGTAAACCAGCAAATTTATTTTGGGGAAAAAGTCAAAATGTTGCTAAGTTACGTAAGTTTAAAGCATTGTTGAGGACTTAACCGTTATGAACACCTGGATAACACCAGCGACATGACATGACAAAAAGCCAAACGTGAAGTTCACATAAGCAAGTATAGTCGCCATTGTGAAGCATAAAATTTTGCTGGGGAAACCGACCTAACCTCACGCCATACACACCGAACATCGAAATTTAGTGTGTTGTTAGCTACTCCTTTCGTCTTACAAAGTTCCGTTTTGATTGGCTGCAAGAATCCCATTCCACAATACTGCGGAGTACACCACACACACACACACACACACACACACACACACATATAATTCTTGCGAATCCTACTTAAAAATCCTAACAACATTTATAAAAGAGGATTTACTTGCCCCTGCATGAATAATAAAAGCTTTAGGCACCCATGAAGAAGATCATTGTTACGTTCACGACGGGTGGATAATCGCAGAAGTGAGATGACGTAAAGTTACACCCATTTTTGCCTCTTGACCATGATGTGAACACAGCGATACTCCGCTTGTTTCCATTTGTTGTGCCACTAGTTAAAAGAGCAGAGAAGTCCAAATGATGCTGCACGCACAAATAATGCAGGCCCTTGTTTTCTCATGACATGCCCACAGACCGCTCCAGTAATGAAAGAAAAGAGTCCTTCCTCTGTTCTGCTGTCCTTAACTTTATAATTAGAAGAAGTATTTTTTTGTGTGTACCAATAACACCTAATTCTCTGCAATTTTTGGCGCTGGTTCGTTGGTGTGCTTATGCCTTCGTTGGCTGTGGCAGACCTAATGGCCATCGTAGCCTACAGATGCGAGGTTAGCAGCAGCTGTGCATTATGCTGCTCTTTGTTTTAACACCTCACTTCGAAGTTTTAATGCTGCATCTCGCGCCTGTGTACATCGTCAGCACCGCTGGTATCTTTCAAGGGATATCAGCACCAACGTCATCTTGGGGAACCTTTACTTCGAAGAGTGGGGAGCTGAAGAACATGGCCGATCTTGTACATGAATCTTTTCACATTCATGGCAGTGTTAGAAAGGACAATGTGGGTAAACCTTGTCTGTAGTTTGTGGAAACGTGCAGACACAACATAAACCATAAAAATGTTTTGGTTATTCCATTCTTCAGAGAGATAATTTCGACAGTAATTTCTTTTTGACGCCTATATATCAAACTTCAACTCCTGAAAGCCAAGACTGATATCTAGAGGAGATGCGAATAGAGGGATACTCCTTTCAAATGCTCTTCCAACTTAGGATAATATTGAAGTGGTACTAGTTGTGACCTGACAGATAGGACACGTAGTCGACATACTACGGTCGACTACAGGGTCTCCACATTCCCCAGTATGCAGTTAAAATCTGTCGCACACAAGGGCTGCAAGCGGTGACTCCGAAAATGTGGATAAAAAACTGACATGTCTAGGCGATGGCTTCTGGCTGTCTCAAACTCCTACACACTCATCCGCTATACGCATCTCTTTCAACCGATCTTCCTGCCATATATCGGGGTGCTGATAAGTCCTTAGCCCGACCAGGAAGGAAACAAGCTCGGGAGCATGTCAGGGACGCAAGCGATTTCAACAAAATCGAGTCGCGAACTGTCATCAAATTTGTTTTCCTGCAAGGCAAGGCGCCGAAGGAAATTCAAGCCATTCTGACAGAAACATTAGCGTGTTTCCTTCCTGGTTGGGCTAAGGGCATATCAGCATCCATGTAGTGGATTCTCTAGGGTGCGAAGAAATTTCTGACCGGAATCGGTGGTGCTGCAGAATGTACTTGCTGATGGAGAGCACAGTGTGCTGTCTAGTTTTAGGTATCTTCCTGTTGTAACTGGAAACAACAGTTCGCGTTGCGAGGATTCAGGCTGTTTGGACTGAGAAGTGAAAAAATGTCAGCTCTAATAAGAAGGCGTTCCTGCATGCTTAGGTAGAGTTTGTGTGGTATTTTCTATGTGGTAAATGCTCGTACTGTGACTTCTTCTTCAGAATCGTTCATATTGCAGAACCAATCACCGCCTTCATAACCGCATTTCACAGAGGGCAACGCAACTTCGGGGTGCCTACGGGAACGCGTGCATCATATGAGACACCGACCACGCCTGCAGCGTCTCGGTGACGAGTAATTGGAACTCGGTGCTAAATAAGCCAATAATGGCTATGCTGTATTCGAAAAGAGCAACGGATCCCTGGTTACTGAAAATAAGAAATTTGTCAGTCTCAATCTAAAATGTCTGTTTGTCCGCCCCCCCCACCCCCCAGCCACCGCCCCTTTTGCTAATAAGTACGATAAACGAGAAGGCATCAATTTATACAGTGGACGAACTTCAGGTTTCGTATTTCGAATACTTTGAATAAAAATCCTATTTCTCTTTAGCAATGTAATGGAATTGTGGTAACGGAAGTGAGGGTTTTTTTGAAAGGCGAGGCAGAAAAGAAAATGCAAAGAGAAAGGAAGAAGATGTCGCATAAAGAAACACCAGATGGATGTTGCTAGAGAATGGCAGTACAAAGAACGGTTCTGTATCCATTCGTATTTCATACGTCGTACGTCTCAACTTATCACTGCCACAAGAATAAATCTGTGTTTGGCTATGAAGGTCACAGTATAGATTTTGGAATCGAAGCACAGAAACTTGAACTGAAACAGAAGATGGCCGTAGCAACGTCGAAAAAAAAACACCGACAAATTTGAGCGGTAATCACACTTGCATCATTAGTGGCCTTAGCTAATGCATTATTTATCTCACCGCAACCTTCGAACAGCAGAAATGACTATGAGGAAGAGGCGAAAAAAAGAAATATGATGAAACACTAGATATAATTATCTACAATGTGTATTCCAACAGCGGCAAAAGAGCTCCTTACAAATTACACACAATTATACAGCAAGCCTTCTACGTGTTTCCGTTGTTTAGGGCCATTTTCAGGGAGGTATTCGACAAAGAAGAGGAAAAGCAAAACATTGGTTAATTATGATATGGATGGGCAATTTTAGAGTAACAACAGTTGTTAAAATTGTATAAAAATAATTAAAAAGCACAGTGACGAAGTGCATATTAGATTTGTAACTTACGTATATGAATTACTTGAGCTCCGAGAGATGCAACTCGCCTGTGGTGGCATTCAGGTTATTGTAGCTTGTTTGTTGGGACAAAGAGCATGTTGCGGGGAGGAAGCAATGATGGGAATGAAAGGAGACTTTAGGAGTCAATAAAACTTCTGTGATTCTAACGTAATTAATTTTGCCTTTTTACCATGTAATGATAAATTTACATGCTGCGGGTGGAGAAGAAGCCTTCAGATATGGAGTGCAACTATGTCTTGAATAGGCACTCCAGGAACAGCCGACAAGGGTCAGTCCTTCAGGCTGGAACTTGAGCGAAGGGAAGAGAAGGTAGGCAGAAAAAATAATCATATATTATAAAATGCCTTGGAAATGGCGGATTTATTAACACGACCTGAGTAATGAACAAGAACATCTGTAAAAGGTAAAAGGTAAAGCAGTCTCGTTACAGGCCCAGAGGGCCCCAGAGGGTTCCAAGAAGTTAAGGTTCCCAGATTTCGTGACAACGGCACAGGATGGTGGTAGGTTGTCAGCCTTACGCACCGGCCGCCTTTAGCCCCAGGAAATACTCCTGGTACTCATTTCTGTTAGAGGCTGAGTCGACCCAAAAGCCATAGTACGATCGGAAGGATTTTACGTCAATGACAAATCAATTGACACCAGCTGGGATCGAAATATCGACCTTCCGATTTTTAGCACAGCACCTTAACCACTGTGCTACCGCGGTCCCCCAAAAACATCTGTACAAACAGAAAAAAAGGGAAAAGCAAGATAGTGAAAAACACACTATTCAAGATGTGGGTATATAAATTAGCTAAGTTCAGAAATTTGGACACAAATCATGACGTCAGAACAATACTATCTTCTTGAATGTGTTTCCGTGTAGTGTGGTAAAACGTAGTTTTCTTGCAACTATATGCCGCCACAAGCTTCAGCGCAGCTACCACTAACAAGAAGGCGGCACGTTATATCGAAAGTTCAAAAACACCCAGCAGACTACAAGATATAACCATCCACAATAAAATATATCTCACAGTTACTGCCATACAAACTTCAAACTTCGGATTTCGACAAAAATTTAACATGAAAGAAATAGACAGTGCACGTGTAACGTAACATTATGGAGCGTTCGCGTAATGTTTTTACCTCCTCGGCAATCCCAAGATCCTCATAACATTTCACTTGAAGAGAGCCCTTTTCTAGCTATTGAATGTTTCCGTTAACAATAATAAAACATAATTAAATCTTCATGTAAAATATTTGTGTCGGATTTTAACCATATTTGACTTCTCTTAACAGAATATCATAACACTTTGCAACACCAAATTTCACAGAAATGCATCCGTTTGGAGCCTCGCTGACACATGCAGACAAACGTACAGACAGACAGACACATCTACATGACGAGCTTAGGGGCACTTTTCGCGCATGTGCCTAATAATCTTGGGCGATAGCTGGCTTATTTAAGATTGTGTAGAGAGCATGAATTTATTAGCGATAGAAATATTAGAACACATCTTTGTGTGGCAATTTAATACCATTTATTATATTCTCGGTTATGGCAAACTGCAAGAAAAAATTAAAAATGAAATACACTCTCAAGAATGCCTACAAAAGAAGTATATCGATGAATATGTATCAAGAAGTCATAATCTTATTCAAAGTGTGGCCTTGTGTTAGATGCATTTCTCGCTACTTCGAACTCATACGGAACCAGTAGTTCAGTATCATGACCGAGTTTTTGACCTAAAGAGTACGATGCGAAATATAATCACACCATAATATTCGCTACTGCTCTATTTTTTATGCGACAGTGAGAATTTGCCATTAATTTGGTGTTACATGTCAACATTGTGTACAGTGTTATTAAGTTTCATATTAACATCCTATGTTGTATTGCTAAGCTTCGTGTTAACAACTTATACTCTGATCTAAAGCGTCACGATAATGGTGCAAGATGTGCCTATACAGCTGCATATGCCACACATAATGTGCTCTGCTGACAAGTTCCGTGTTCCTTGAAGTGATGTGAGGTTACGTTTCATGTTAACATTGTGTGTTGTTCTCTTAAGACTGTCAATACTATATGCCGTGCTGTTAACTCCCATTTTCACGCACTTTGCCGTAGGTTGCCGCTCGGTTTCAGACGCAAGGAGGTTGATCGCATAAAAGTACCTCCCCTCCCCCCCCCCTTAGGCGATAAAACCTTAACTCGAACTCCAGTGGAGGTTAATTTTGTAAGGAAGACAGCACATCTCAGTTCTGACAATGTACTCCAGGAACTCCTGCAAGCACTAGCCTGAATTTTGGATTTCACACGCATTAGACAATCACACCAACACACTCATAACCTTCGGAGTACAAATTTTTGGATGTCTTTGTCAAAGCAAAGTGAATTATTGCTTGTGAATTTGGAAGGATCATACCAATTTGATAAAGCAACGCGAATTATTGTTAAACTGAAAAAAGGTCTAAACTTACGCGTTGTTCTAGCATGTAGATAATTATGCGCACATTGCTGTTCGCGAAAATACATACCTGACAAGATTCAATTAGACGAAACTGCGTACTTTACCAGCCCTAGACATTCACTGTCACAGTACTTCGTTCGTTTGTAGCCCTATATACAGCATCTCAAAATTCGTGTATGTATTTTCTTCTCTGCATTTTCATACATAATCGAAACATGCGTTCGCATCCAATCACGTTCATTCATAATACGTATATGCGTTTACAGTTCTACACGCTCCTTCATAGTCCGTACATGCATTTGCAGTCCTGCACATTCAATCAAAATCCGTATATGAGTTGGCAGTTTTACTCACTCCCTCATGTTCTCATAAAAAGAACCAAGTAGATGCACTAATTTCTCAAATTTATTTTTGGAATAAACCCTATATGTTTCGGACAGTTCCTCTGTCTATCATCAGTATATGTCATACAGGTTTGCTGATAGCAAACCTTTATGACATATACCATTGCTGTGTGTACAGTGAAAAACTCCTGGTGATGGACACAGGAACTGTCCGAAACATGTAGGACTTTATCCAAAAATAAATTTCAGAAATTAGTGCATCTAGTTGGTTTTATTATAAGAATTTATCACGATGCACGGTCAGCTGAAAATAAAACACTCACTCATATTCCGTATACGCCTTTGGTGCCCTGATCATTCATTTATAATCTGTATACGCATTTGCAGCTCTGTACATTCAGACACAATCTGTATACACGTTTATGGCACTGTACATTCAGTAATAATCCGTATATGAGTTTTTATTTCTGTACATTCAATAAAAATCCTTATACGCGTTTGTATTTCTGCACATTCAATCACAATCCGTACCACCGTTTGCATCACTACGCAGTCTTTCGCACCTGATGTGTACCTCTACGGACCTGCAGAGTTTCTTGTGATCAGTCCCAACTCTTTAATTTTTGTTGCATAATCCCCTGACAAAATCAGCCATGTTCTTGAGCAGTATATGAAAGTATCTCTCCCCCAGATTGAATCCGCAAGATAGAGAAATAAACAGAAACATACATGCCTATTTATGTTTAGGTTTTACTCAACTATTATTTACATGCCGTCTTACAGCTCATCCTAACTATGTTAAAAGTTAAAGCCTCTAGCGTGTTTCTTATAACATGATGTTGAGGAGAATATTTGGATCTAGGAGTAACGAGGTAACGGGGGAATGGAGGAGATTGCATAACGAGGAGCTAAATGATTTGTACTCCTCACCCAATATTGTGCGGGTGATAAAATCGAGAAGAATGAGATAGACTGGGCATGTGGCGCATACGGGTGAGGAGAGGGAGTGTATAGGGTCTTGGTGGGGAAACCGGAGAGAAAGAGACCACTGGGGAGACCTAGGCGTAGATGGGTGGATAATATTAGGATGGATCTCCAGGAAGTGGGATGTGGGTATATGAACTGGATTGGGCTGGCCCAGGATAGAGACAGGTGGCGGACGCTTGTGAGTGCGGTAATGAACTTACGGGTTCCGTGAAATGCGGGGAATTTGTTGATTAGTTGCAAGCCATTTAGCTGCTCAAGAAGGACTCTGCACCATGGAGTAAGTAAGTAAGTAAGTAAGTAAGTAAGCAAGCGTGTTTCTCATAAAGTTCAAAGATACGTTTTTTCCCACTTTTATAAGAAATGGTAATTAATATTTTCACATAAATACGCCATTCCATCCAGTCCTGAATTCATTTAATTCAGTTGATTTCTTCATGCAAGTTTTCCACAAATCAATATTAATTAGTCCTGGTAATGAAACCAACAAATTAAATACTTGTTTCGTTAAAATTCTGTTTTTCTCAATGTACGGTCACGGGTTATTTAATCTGTAATAATATTAAAATTATCATCCAACCGAGTCTGAGTTCTCGGTGCGACACTTTATAATTGTCAAAACAAATTATACACATTCGTTCTTTTCGCTACGCCCACCCGGCTCCTCCTCACTCAAGCACACTGTATAACACATCGCCTTGGGCTATAGTCATGTTAAATACTTCTTTTTCATATTCTAATACCGCCTTCAGAGTCACTGCAGTCTGCCGGTTTGCTCAATCCTCGCGGCAAAATTGGGATTACTTCTTGTGTTGCAAGAAGCTTATAAGTTTGCAGAAGGAATTCAAAACCAAGATCATGCGAGCTGAGGCCAAAATCTAGCAAATATCACGGAACATACGTGTCAATACAATTCTGCGAAGGCCCTGTTTTCAGTTGCGTTCCTTTATCATGAAAAGTGAAGCGTAATATGGAAATGCCCCAAATCTTATCGAAATCGCATGATCTCACATTATGCACCGTGACACAAAAAAAAAATATTATTCTTATAAAGTTGTGTTTTTGACGGCTGGTTATCTGATTTTATTTATTCTCCAACACAAAGCGATGCATATAGTTAAGAAAACAACCAAGTCTCAATAATGTAAATGTACGACTGTCATCCAGGTGGTCGTTATGGTCTAAGTCGTCGGTTTGCTGCCGCTCTGTTACTGGGATAGAGGCTTCGAATCCCACTTAAAACACGCATGTTAGTCTCTGGCTTTTGTTGTGTGTTGTGTTTGTATGACGAGCTGATCACCCATTCAGAGAGTCCTACCGAGTGTGTGTGTGTGTGTGTGTGTGTATGTGTCTAATTGTGTGTGATATGGGAACGTCATCAAAAAAGCGGCCTAGGCCCGATTTGGGCTGCAACGTCATAGAAAAGAAGACAATTTTTCTTCGTACTGAATATCGTTGTCAAAGCCTAAGATTCGAGAAAGAGGCTTGAAAACACAAAGAATTAATAAAATATCGATTCACGATACTATAATTTATATTAGGGTAACCAACTTATTTTGGATGGCAAGAACTTCCTTCAGTTTGTTGTGGACACTGCATAAATAAAAGGGAACGAAGATACTAACATAATTATTTATGTGGAATTCATCTCATTTTGGCATATCATATTAATACTGAAATACGTGCTGGCATCAAACACAGCAAATTTTATTAGTCTTATCAATAAATGCTGCATGTTTCGGCAGTGCTATTTTCAGCATTTAAATACATGAGTTTAAAATTTAATATACATGTATATATAGCGGGCCGGGTAGCGTAGTCAGTATAACGAAGGGCTATGGGCTGGACGGTCCGGGGATCGAATCCCGGTGGGGCGAGATTTTTCGCCCGTCCAGACCGGCCTTGGGGCCCACCCAGGCTCCTGTACAATGGGTACAGGGTCTTTGCCGGAGGGTAAAGAGCGGCCGGGGCATGACGCTGAACCCGCACCCCCTTCTAGCGTCGTGGTCAAGAAAGGGTAGAGCTATACCTCTACTCCCCTGTGGGCCGTACGACCTGTACAGAGTCTCAGTGCCTGTACAAGGGTGCACAAAAAAAGTGTGTGTGTGTATATATATTTTATTTTGGGTTCTAAATTCATGTAATTCAATGCATGAGAATGGTCAATACAACTGAAACATGCAGCATATATAGATAAGAACAATGCAGCTCGATGTGGTTGACAGCAGGACATACGTCAGTGTTAATATGAAATAATTCAGAGCTTTGAACTTTCGTTGTGCCATGAAGAAATTGCTCTCAGCTTTGCTGCGGTACATTCTGTATCACAAGACAGGCAAAGAACGTGTAACGTACCATTGAGGCGCCTTCTTGCAATCATTGTGGCAGTGGGAAAGCAATGAGTATTGTATATTCTGAGTGTGTGATTTTAGCTTTAGTTATCCGCACGCGATACGCTTGCACCATATTATGATCTGTGGTCTGTCCGGCTATACAATACTTTTCTGCATTATCTCATAAACGGCACGATTTTCGAAAAACAGTTATTGAACATAAAAAGTAGGTTTTGATTACTTCTACAACTTTTGTGTGAAACATTTCTCATTCTAAAAAAAAATTGAGCGAGATATGATCTAAAATTATATTGTTCTTCGCGTAAAGTACCCGTTATGGTAGTCAGATGTTGATAAAATTGGAATTTTCTCGACAGACTTTCTAAAAATACTCCAACACAAAATTTCTTGAAAATCTGTCCAGTGGAAGCAGAGTTGTTCCATGCGGACAGACATGACGAAGCTTATAGTTGCTTTTCGCAATTTTACGAAAGCGCATATATATATATATATATATATATATATATATATATATAGGTCTTTAAGTAAAGTTCCCAATATTCGTGTCCGATTTTAAAGAAACTTGAATTTTCTGGACAGATTTTAAAAAAAAATACTAAATATAAAATTTCATGAAAATCCCTCTAGTAGGAGCCGAGTTGTTCCATGAAGACAGACAGACAGACATGACAAGGCTATAGTCACCTTTTCCCAATTTCGTGAACAAACCTTAAAAGTGCAAAAGTTTTCTTAGAAAATGTCACACCTTCACTTCTCAGATGAGACGGATACCTTGTAGACACGGATATAACCACATTGTTGCAATCAGCAAAGAAACATTAAAAATTTTGTAACATATTTTAAATTTCTGCTGGTACCTGAAATCCTTTCCGAAGGCACATAATATGCCGTGGGTCTGCGGTTTGCTGTTTGTGGTTCCCATAAACAACACACGCCAATAAACAGTGTTTACATCTGCTGCACCATCAGGGCGGATATTTGTCACACCCCATAATCAGTTCCACATGTACAGACATCAGTGTCATAACTGTCTATGTAAACACATTTTGTTAAAAATTTAATACTTTTCCGTTCGTGATTCCTATAATAAGAGAGGCACCACATAACGGATGGTGATAAAAAAAAAAAAGGAAAGATCCTTTATTGAAAACTTCGGCTGGAACAAAATTCTACACCGGCCCACCGGCCACAGGAGGTCTGCCGTGCATATTGGATGCTGTTAGAACACAGCAGATGTTTCTCTCTCGCACACACCCTCACCTCTCCCCTCATGGGATCAATATGCCAGCCGCTGCAGCCCGGGGATGAAATAGTGTCGCAACCACTGTATAGTAAGCGGATGTACTCCATCATGCTGCGACTCGGGTCTATCGAAAACAGCTGCAAGTGCAGCTGATATGCATATAAGCAATGAGTGCTGTACTACATGATGTAAATTGTCCTCCATTTCAGAGGTCACTGCATCCAATGTGAGGATGGAGCACAGATATTTTGAGAGATTTGAGATTTTGTTTTGGTGTCTTTGGTCCGCCTCCTCCTGCTCCTTCTTCCTCTTCTTCTTCTCTTACTTCTTCTTACACATGGATCTGGTACTTTTTTTAAAGCTCTTTCCAGTACCAAAGATAAAATTCTAGCACCTAAATTATTATATAAGCTCCTAACTTTGCTTTCTCTAAGGTCGTAACAAAGAATCCGTCCAGAGATCAACACACAGAGCTGCACTAGATAAAGTCCTATAAATATCCTTCTAACCTCAATGTGGTATTCCATTCTCTGTGTCCATTTTTTCTCATGGCACGACAACCCCTAGAGGGTCATGGCTTCCTCATTGCGAGAAGCTTCACGATCACATCCAGTTAGACACGTTACACATTCGTTAGGCGTCCTCTGGACGAGTGACCAGTTCGACGCAGAGACTTGTACCGAAGAACACAACAGTCAGATATCCATGCGCCCGGCGGGATTCGAAACTGCACTCCTAACAACTGAGCGGCCACAGACCCAAGCCTTAGACCGCGCGGCCACTGTCCGTTATTGGGCACGCAATATTTATGGACAAGTTCGAGGATTGTTTGACCGTGCATCTTCATCATGAAATAAAGTTAACTGCCAACGTGGTGCAACAATGTAATTTATTGAAGTTTCTTTAGCTCGATATGTTTCGGGCGCATACGCCCATCATCAGGAGCACTAGATGTTAAGTTGCAGCGTATGGTTTTCTGCACCCAGTTTGTAGATGTGTGGTGTTCCTGGGAGCCTCTGCGTGGGTCGTGTGTACGGTATGGAAGGTGCATCAAGTTGGCAGTTCACTTTATTTCATTTATGGACAAGATAGGAATGGCAAATGAAATTTTACTCGCTTAATATAAACGCGAGAGAAAAATTGATAAAGACGTGAGGATAAAGGATTTTGATAACAGAGTGACTCTTGTGAATTCAGACTATAATCGTTGATTTGAATTTCTTGAATAGCTTAATTAAGTAACACCAGTCTCTGAACAAGAATCATAATGAGTTTGTTTAACAGCGTACGTGTATACGAATTGTGTGCTTGATGTTCCGGATAGTTTCCAATTGAAATGGTAATTTTTACATCATAAAATATTACAAAAGTTTTAGAAAAGTTAAGATTTTTTATGCTTATGTTTAGAGTTCTTAATAACTCTACGCGCAGTACGGTGTGGGGACTCTCAGACTTTATTCTCTCATCATGCTCCGTGCCATTCGTATTGACGTCATTTGAAGCCAATTAGGCCAAACATTTTTCAACCCAATTTGGCAACAAGCTACGAAACAACCAAACGGTTTTGCAAATTTTAAAATTTAAACTTCTATAACATCGAGCATCAGTTCAAAATACGTTTGGACAATCCCTTAATTCTGCAAATGAAACACTTATATGATAAATTTTCCTGGCCAGCCTACAATGTTAATACTTTTATCTAAACCAAATTTCTGTGTATAAAAATTGGTTCCTTTGCTTGTTCCCTTTTGTAGGCACCCTTAATATCCACGCTACATCCCTTGGTGAAAGAGAAAGCTTTGGATGAATGTAAGGTCAACGTATTTTCACACACCAGGCACGATTTCCTCATTATGTGTTTGCTTCATGCACTTTTTGCAACTCAAGCACAGAGGTCTGACGTCACGGCAACATGTTGCATGCCCTCAAACCGTTTTCACATATTTGTTCAGGGAAATTGGAGAAACCGCAAGTGTGTTCTTTACTATCCTTAGCATAGCCTGGCCTGCTACTGAAGGCTAATTTGCTCTGACCAAGTGCAACTACTCACACTGAATTCAAATGAGACCATTGAGAGTCCACAGCCATACAGCTGCTGTGCTAACAAACCGAATTTCACTCGACATTTTTGAGGATGTAGTTTGTTTAATGTCTAGACCTAATCACAATCATGCAGCACCTTATTTACAAAAAAAAGTCCCTTCTCTGCACTTAGAAATACAGGATTTGTCATCGTGCCGGCTAAATCTGCTTTAACTTTAATACAAAACAAGAAACACGACAATTGTTGTGCTCATAACAGCGTGCAAATATTAATTTTAAGGCTACTTAAAGCAAAATGTTGAAGAATGGACAGTCCAGTCGAGTGAGTACAATTACGGCTTCATGTTGCAGACATCAACTCGAAAATCTAATATTTTACCGAAATATTTAATGCTACTCCTCAGTCCCTCTAGCGGGTAAATGCCACAACAATACCAAACATCGGGGCACCACGGCTTCCTGCCCCTCCCATTGCAATTCAAAACTCATAAATCATCCTGCCATAGGATGTTACCCAGAGCGTTCATTTTAAACGCGAACTCACATTGTCGGCAGGTTCATCGGGTATGTTCGATCCTCCGCCGGTAGTTTTTAATAATGCATTCGGTTTGCGTGCTTCATCTGAAAACATCTGTCACACAGTTCCATTGACAAGCTGCGCCCATCACACTTAAGGTCTTCTTGCTCTTTGGTAAGTATGAAGTACGGCATAACATGTAGTGTCTTTTTGTCGGAATTTATGAATATAGGTACAGTGCAATACTGTGGATATTTAATTGTGGAAACACATATAAGGCAATAAACTTTAAGAAGTTTGAGGTTTGTTTGACCGTGCATCTTCCTCATGAAATAATGTGAAATGCCAAATTGATGCAGCAAGGTAATTTTATTGATGTAAACTTAGCTCGACATATTTCGGGTACATACGCCCATCATCAGGAGCATTAGATGTTGAGTTGCAGCATATGGTTTTCTGCACCGAGTTTGTAGATGTGTGGTGGTGCGAGTCGCACGGCACCATCCGCACCGTACACACGACCCACGCAGCGGCTCCCAGGACCACCACACATCTACAAACTCGGTGCAGAAAACCATATGCTGCAACTCAACATCTAATGCTCCTGATGATGGGCGTATGTACCCGAAATATGTCGAGCTAAGTATACATCAATAAAATTACCTTGTTTTATCAAGTTTGCATTTCACTTTATTCCTTTAAGAAGTGTCGTAAAATTTCACAGTTCTACTCCTCTGTGTTCCATTTCAGTCAAAATCAACAATACATCGACTAGTATACAAATGGCGAGCAACAGGTTCCTTGTTAAAGAGAAAATTACAGCGAATAGGTTTTCGTTCAGAAGAACATAAACCAAAATATAAGACGATTATCCCAAGAAACGGGGTATCAAAGCCATCTGAACAAAGAGCTGTAAATTTACGTCTTCCGTCACCATACAGATCAACAGTTTTGCAAAAACAACACTAGGTAGAACATAATGTGTTGCGACAGTACAGTTCTTTTTCTTTTTTGCAATGGACTCAATGAAGCAGTGTTTAGTTTTGAAGTCAGGAAACTGTTAACTTACTTCACGGGTATTAACCGGTTTTGCTATAAAAGATAAAGGTCACCCTATAACAGGTCACGAAGGCCCAGAGATGGAGTAGAAGTATAGCCCTACTCTGCCTTTAACCACGGCGTTAAGTGGAGGGTGGGTTGTCAACGCCACGCTCCGGCCGCTTTACTCTCGGGAAAGAGCCTATACACATTATAGAAGGCTGGGTGGGCCTCAAGGATGGTCTGGACGGTTGCGGAAAATCTCGCCCCCACCGGGATTCGATCCACTGGTTTCCTCTATGGCGCGTAAATATTCATAATAACAGACAATATCAGCATATAATCCTAGACTAATAAACGCAGTGCGGTCACATGTTGGAAGTCTGGCGTGTTGTCAGTGCAAAAAAGGGTAACCGGACCCATCTTCCCTTCGGACATAATAAATTAATAGAAATTTAATTTTCCCAAAAATGGCGCGAGAAATTAATTCGTATTATTCTTTTGATTTCCTACTAATAGGCACAAGTCCTATATAAATTCCACAGCTATTTTTAACAGACCCCCATAGACAACTCTGTTGGAGGCGTAGAATTTCGTAAAATTCACATCCACCCTCGCAAAAGAAACGCGTTGTGAAACTACAGTAGAAGTAGTGAACACCAACTAAAGCTTCAGTAATATGTCCAACACAGACATGTGAAATTTTACAGACAACATTAATTGATCAATTCTGCACACTACGTAGGTAATAGTAAAGCGTCTTGCGGATGGTGAGCAGATAGAATAGCAGTTGATATAATTACAATTAATGTGTCCCGTATTTCGGTGAGCTCTTTTGGGGATTTACAGGAGCAGCAGACTAGTATTCTCATTCCCGGAATGATGCATGTTGTACAAGTAACCGAAAGCTAATACCTGAAATTAGTCACCTCCCACCACTAGCTCAATCCAGTTCATACGTTTTTACAGAAGTTGTGTAATATGTATTTTAATATTATCACTCCCTCTACATCCAGTTGTCCCAACTGCCATCCTGTAATGAGATTTCCAACTTCAATATTTTCTAAATTTTTTTATCCCCAGTGCACTGTGTATGTTTTACTCGCTTTATAAAAGGAGCGAAAGCTTTCAATATTTGTTTCGGGCAGCAGAACAGTAACATTACTCACAAGGTCAAACTGCATGTACCTGATGGTCTCAGAAGCAGCTCAACGTATAAAAACTGGCGCATAAAATAATGGCACAGGCAATCATACCATGCACTTTGCGAAATAGAGGTTACATAAACAAAAATGTTGTGTATTTTCTCCTTTCATTTTGACAAAAACAAATTTTACCCTTATTTTAATCTTTCTTTCTCTCCTTCTTTCTTTCTTTCCTTCTTTCTTAGTCTTGACCTCTTTCCACCTACTCATTGTAGATGTAGAGTTTACTATTGTACCTGATCGCTCTCAACGACACACGCACCACACTCAACAGGACTCCTCTGGACGCTGGATAAGCCCATAGTAGAAACCTCCGTCTGACAACATACGATACTTGCTGCAGACAGACGTCCATGAACCAGGCTGAATTCGAACCCTCAATCCCAGCAAACGAGCGACCGCAGACCCACGCCTTAGACTCGTGGCCACCGGGACCAGCTGAATTATAATTCTTTTACTAAAATGCTTTGTTTTCCGCAAAGAAAGTTTGGTTTCTTTCTTTACAGTTATTCAAAAATAGATACTTTAGCTGCATTGGAAGCGACGGCAAAAAAGATACTAACAGTGCAAATGTCTGGAGGCGGACAGGGGGTGGACAGCGCTTTTAAAACATTTAACTTGTCGATTGCGATCCCTTGACCTGACAGACAGGGTGCTTGCCATCTGCATCCGCCGCAAGGGGAAGACCGAAACCGTCACCGATGATAGTAGAATCCTGCGCTGTCCCCTTTATTAAGGATAGGCATTCTTCTGGGATTTGTGTAAAAGTAAAAAAATAATCACTTATTTTGAGTATCGAAGAAAGGATCCCCACGGAATATAGAATGCACTTCCTCTTTGTACTTGGTGCAAAAAGCAACTAAAAACTGGCGAGGAGAAATTTGTCTGAGAATACGGTGAAACGTACAGATACGCCATAATAATATATTAGAAGGACAGTATAAAAGTAAATACTGTTCGTATATATTCTCTGTCACATATTAATACAGAAAATTATACAATTCAACTATAAATACCTACCGGTGATAATCCCAAGTGTCGCCACATTAGAAGTCGCCCTTGTCCGTAATTGGAATGATCATTCTTCAACATCGTTTCCAATAATGGGACTATGCCACAAACTTGGAAGGCTTCCCTAACAGCAGTCATATTACTCTGAAGTATCGACTCAGCAAATATATTTCTGAGATACAATCTTACACTTTTATATTTTTCTACAAAGCTTCTCTTGACAGGACGGAAATTATAGATCGTGGCGTCGATGCTATTCTGTTGCTCCAGTTGGTGTAACATCTGCGGTTTGCCAGCTGCTTATAGATACAAGTTTCGTGACACATAGGAAAGTCGAACGGCATAAAGTCAGTCACTGAACTGGTTCCTGTGGTAACGGCATCGGCATGGAAACTTCCCTCTGCATTTAGTGTCACCACGGAGTTCATAAATACCGATTCGTCAGTGCACAGTCATCAAGCCGTCTTCGGTGAAGGGTCAAAAAATCACTGTAAGCTTGTGTAGCGGGTCGCACGTGTGGAAATTGCAAAAAATTGTAAATCTGACCGTCTGAATTGTTCCTCAATTTTTTGTAGAATTACACAGGGTCAAGGAGGAAAGGAACTTCCAATGATGGAAGGTTAACTGAATTTGTCAAACCTTGCGTAGAACCTGAATACTAAAACACGTTATTGATAGCAAGATTGGAGGCAGTGAAGAGGAGGAAAAAGGCGTAAGCAGGTACTGGATGACCTTGAAAAAAAGCGACAATACTTGAAATTGAAAGATGGAACACTAGATCGCAATCTGAGGAGTACTCGCTTTAGATAAGGCTATGGACCTGCCTTAAGTCAGACTACATGATGCTGATAATATTAGAGGTAAAGCCTATCCGTAATAAGTCGTGAAGACTCAGAGGGGGGAAGGACTGTTATAATTTCATCCATGCTTTGTTATTCGGCCCTACTAGGGCGGCAGAGTTGTCACATCTAAACGCCGGCTGCACTTTACTCCCAAGGAAATAACCTGGTACTCATCTCTGAGTGGATCCCAGGGCTATTGAATGCAGACAGAAGAAACCGAACCCGAAACCCCCGTCTTATGACGCTGTGTCTCATACAACTTGCCCCCACCCACATCCGCACCCCGTTGATGAAAATACATAGTTTAAAAACGTGTCCTGGGGCCGCGTAACACAACTTACGCAGACTGATTTTCAAGAAAAGCCCGTCTCTTAGAGAATAGGCCGATGTAGTTCAAAACTGTGTATTACTTTCGTTACTAACCAAATTTAAGATTGTGTGCTATTCGTGTGTGTATTCTACTGTCAGAGCAGCGGCGACAAGAACTGTAAAGCCGCACGCTCCATGTGCAATGTACAGTATTCAAATCGTAGGGATGTGTCGAAGTGTTGCCTTTCCCGCCAACTGCTTACTGACCAGGTAGTGACCACAAGCAAATGACAGCCAGCAGTATCACTCACTGTGATAATCGCACTTAAATTTGCTCTGAGCCGAAAAGAAAACAGTGAAGTACCTTCAATGAGATTTCAGATTTTCATACCAGTGACTATAAAATATGCTGACTTCTGGTATATGACGCCGTGTATTCTGGTAGAAATTTATCCGCACGTTGAAGGTACTAGTCTCTCTATCTTCGTGATATAGGTAAAGGTTGTCTTTGTGCTTCATGAACCACCAGGCCAGGAAGGTATGTTGGGGAGTAAAGATATATGTCTACATATTCTTAAACTCTGCATTCAACGGAGGTAACTAATCAGCTTCACGCTCCAGTCGCTCTAATCTAGAGGTACTACCCCTCACTATCCGATGAATAGGGGGCCACGTGAGCCCCGAGGCCGGTCAATATTTTGAAGACGAAAAACTTCCCATTCCCTTGCTACAAAACGAAGTTATTCCTTGGTACTTCAGCATTTAATTCTCCATTTTCATGGTACATTCTTCTACCCTGAAGATGGGATCAGTACACGTTACTCTGCCGCACCGTTACGCTCTCCTAGACTACACGGTGTCACCAGAACACCACTATTATTTTTCGATATCACACATTGACAGTGCTTCACTGACAGACACTTCTTTATTCCTCCATGTCGCCATCTACGGTGCGTCGAACCCTTTACTGCTCAATTTATGTTACATTGTGCTGTGTACTTTGAGCGTTGGGTTGTTGAACGCAATGAAAAGAATCAAATTGACTTTGGTACAATTTTGTTTTGTGTATTATGGAAAGAGAGAGCAAATACGTATATCATGAACTGTTTTATTGAAACATCTCTTTTATGATCATAGCACTTTTATGTTTTTATGCGATGCACTTTCTTCAAATATGCAAAGAAACTTGGAAAAAAGTAGGTGCTGAGGATTCTTCGAGTCCCTTAGTGCAGGGAATGATACAGTGTTGTCATTAAAGAAGAACGGGGAAATTAGAGTTTCGAGTGGCATGAAACAAGCGTGCTTATATTGCACGTGACATATGGTTTCGGTATAATTTGGAAGGGGAACAACCACAAGGAAATTGAGAAAATTTCCCTATGGTGAACACAAACTGAAGATTATTTCTATCGAACTAGTTTCTTGAAGTAAACAAATCTGTCCCGAAATGTAGTAAAACCGTAGCATAAGTAGAGCCTACGTTGGGAATTCTTGCATTTATACTAATTCAAAATATTTCATCTCGTATTCATACTTCGTTAGATTTGTAACTGCATTCTAAAGTAATATCAAACTTAGAAAAGAGGAATGAGGTAAATTGTACTTAAAAACTGTATAATACAGCGGAACAAAAAATGTGATAAAGGTATCAAAGACCTAAACCCATAGGCTTAATGGAAAGTGAACTTTAAAATAAAGTACATAAAATAGAGCAGGTAAACGCAGACCAAAGGAAATTTGTGGGAAATTTAAAAAAACTTACTCATAATTTGAGTCATTCCGGAACAATTTTCACGCCAGGGACAGACGCTACATTTTCTGTGTTCCGAACGTCTGGCACCAGGAGAAAGTTGCGGGCGCATCCCACAGTTGAATTGGTTATGTCACGAGAAGAGGAGGAATATGTAGCTCGCTCGTTATTGAGGTTCATATTTCTGACGCAGCCATGTACGATTGAGCATATTTTCGTCAGTTGGAAAGATATTTTTATGTTGCGTGTCACTCTTTCATTAAACGTGTCTCTGATAGCTGTGCAATTTTGGAGGATCAGTTAACGGACTTAGCGCTAACTTTATTTCGGTTTCACCTCTAATGAATGCCTTCACACCGTGGATAAAATGTGGCATTTCTTCCTCGAAAAGTGGTACAAATGACACGAATTTTCAAGTTCGGTTTGCATCGCCAAGCTAACATCTGTCTGTAAGAATCCGAAGTGAGACATAGTATTTATATTTATTTCAGTATTTAACCAACTTGATGCACAAAATTTTTTTTCACAATAAGTTTTATTTCATGCCTATACATGTTTCGAGCACATGTGCTTATCATCAGGAGGTCAAAATTGCATTACACAGCTTCTG
>Ga0123354_10002427_pt1 | contig 24600 bp, 14 predicted proteins | sample TergutLab28metaG_2_FD_97872 | JGI IMG/M metagenome (GOLD analysis project Ga0123354, IMG submission 97872) | Labiotermes labralis P4 segment gut microbial communities from Petit-Saut dam, French Guiana - Lab288 P4 | ecosystem: Host-associated > Arthropoda: Insects > Digestive system > Gut ... | reverse complement strand
CCCCCCCCCCCCCCCCCCCCTACTGAAATTCAATGCCTGGATCGTCCAGCCCATAGTGAGTCACTATACCGACTGAGCTATCCTGCCCCACATCTTTAGCTGTATCTTCCAAAATAGGATATCTCACTTGCAAGCTGCTGGGACTGTGAAAAGGGCTATGTATAGTGTGTATGTTTCATTGTTTGTGTATGCCTTATTCATACTACTACTCAGTATGCTGATTACTCACATTTCCCATTCAGCCAGTTTAGTTGAACTGACAAGTCTGTATCCCCTTTGAAATGTCTGTATCCACCTAAAAGTTACCCAGTGTGAAAACCCAGAAGACTGCAGTCTGAACAGTCTCTGCCATTAGACATAATTGGGCATTATGTATAAGGAATGTAATTAAGAAACTTCATGTTGAGATTTTTTTGAGGGGTGTATGCACATGCAGTTCTTATATAAATACAGTATGTAATTTTATGTGGATATTTTTGAGGAGGGGTTTTTCAGTCATAAAGTTTGGGAGCCATTAACAGTGCCTACTTCTGTGGTGCTTTTGAAGAATCGATTTGTGGTGTCATTCAGTTTGTAGTGGTAAATGTATTGCTTTTATTGGTTTTTATTTTCTTGGCTTTTAGTAGTAGATATGCTCTGTACACTGTGCCTGTAAATTTTTGAAAACTGTATACTATTTACTACTGCTTTTGAGTCCCAAATGAAGCATGTCCAACATTGCGTTTATTCTTGAACAGTCTTTCATCTGGTGTTGTTTGATTGGCGGGGGGGGGGAGTTATATATCCTGTGCGTCCCCCATGGGTAAAATTTATGTTGATTTGCGTGAAATAAATAGCAGATAAGTTACATTTTGGATCTTTGGAAATATTATGAAGTATATGCTGCAGTTGACACTAGCTTCATTTCATTGAATACAGTATTACAGTACAGGAGCAAAGTCACACAATTAAATTTTATGTTTTACTGACCGTGCATCCTGGTACAACTCTGGGTAAATGACCAATTTGATGCACAATTATGTTGTATTAAACGTTTATTATTATAATCCTCTACATGTTTTGATCAATGCTGTGCTCATCATCAGAAGGTCGAATTGTATTACTACAGCATCTGGTATAGTACTCTGAAATAAGTGAGTGGTCTAAGTTACTAAGAACATATTTACATCATGTTTATAAAACATTCGTAATTGTAATAAAATCTGGATTAAACCCGCAAGGATATGGCATTACCTTGCATTATTACGTGTGTGTTGTGTTGTGTAGAGGTCGTATTTACATGATTGCTAAAAAATTTTAACTGTCTAATTACATTCTATAAAACATCTAATTACATTACGTAATAATTGTTGAGCCTACAGAAAATGCAACAAGATTATTATGGAAACATATTGCTTACCTCTGTAAGTGACCGTCCGGTGTGCAGGTTGAGAAGGAACTGGTTGGGTTGGGTAGGTGTTTTGACTATCAGGTAGGATGTGACGTGTGGTATTTATGTTGGATGAGTTCAAACATGGGACTGTGCTCATTCAAATGTTGTTCGGGAATGAGTTCATTATTGTGGTGGAATAACTGTATGTACATTTGTTCATACGGAGGGAGGAGGGATGGCTTGTTGATCTGCTTGAGAAGTGTCACGGTATCATTGATATTGCCATATTCATGTCTACAGTTAAGTATGTGTAAAGGATAGGCTGAGTGTGGGTCATTGTTTTTAATGTAATGTATGTGTTCTCGATATCGTGATTTAACGTTGCGACTAGTTTATCCTACATATGAATTTTTTGCATATGATTTTGTGTACTTCACTCTTTCATGATCTGTTGTTCGATCTGATGTTTTGGTTTTTAAATGTTATATTAATTAGAATTATAATAATGAACGTTTTATATAACATAATTGTGCATGAAGGTGGTCATTTACCCAGAGTCACACACTTAGTTGGGGGTTTTTGTGTAGTTTGTATAGTGCTTTAGTCAACCTTGCTTGAGAAATTAACATTTATGTACCAATAACACTTTAGTAAGATTGTTTTAGGAGACAGTAGTGGTCTGTGTCAAGATAGTCATATGGTCCCTGTGGTTTTCCTGTGGGGATTGAAGAAGTCGCAGTCAAGATAGAAATTATTTGTCCGTGCATAGAACAAAACAGCACAACAGTGCTATGTAACTTGTATGTATATGAAATGTTAATAGAGTGAACCTGCAGATTGTAATTTATCCATCTCTTAAATCTTCAATACATCTGCATGTGGCACCCCTTGTTGTCATGAATAGAACTCTCATTCCCAAGAATGGATTAAAAATTCCATTAACCACTTGTGGAATTCTGAATTGTAAATTAACCTCAGGGTTTTTCTCTGAACTCTACTGCTTATTACCAAAGATTATGTAAATGAGAATCATAAAAAAATACAAAATAAAGTGAACATGTTTTGTCTTGATTCATTATTCTGTGTAATAAGAAGTAATATGTTGATGCACCATGGTACAGAAAACAGCGCTCAGATGTAAATTAATTGTTCACTTCTGAAGTCTGAGCTTCTCATGGCAGTGTAAATTCATGTAATTTGGGATCCTGAGCTATGACACTTTATTCTTGTAGGAAGGTTCCAATTTGTCAGAGGATATACTCCTTCCATCCTCAGGATAAAGTGAGTCGAGTTCACAGAAGTGTGCAGCTATATAGAATTGAAGGGAAGAAGTGGGTTGTGGAGGATACAAATAATTGATCATTGTCAGGAATGGGGAAAGGGGAACGCAGGACCCTTACAGGTCAATAGCTGTTGAAAAGTGTACCAGTTCTAAGATAGAAGGAAGAACAATGAAATGCCATATTTTGGGTTGGAAAGGAAGAGTATCAAAGGGTCATTTTAGGGATTGCAGATAGAGGAAAGCAAAGCCAACACTTGTCCTTTGCAAGAGTCTTTGTGCTTGGCTTCAGGTTAAAGGGCTGTGATGACCACCTCGCGATAAAACCACCTCTCCTGTTCATATATGAAGTTTGGCCTCTGTATATGGTGTGATGCTCTGAGATGGATTATGTGCTAAAGAAACTGTTGCTGACCAGCTTCATTGATTAATTCAGCCTTCTATAGTCATGTCTTCAGTGACATTAGCAGGGAGTTGGCCAAGCCTCCTGCTGAGGAACATGCCCAGGTGTCTTTAGCCTGTGAAAGATGACCTGACCATAAGTATTCTGGATGTGTGTTGTATCATCTGAAAGTGTATGATAATGTATGTTGGACAGACTGGTAATTCCATTCAGACTCAGATTAGAGTGCTGCATTGGCATGTCTTACCTTATCATTCAGTTAAGTCACCTGTAGCTGAAGAAGAATGAGCCTGAGTGATGGGTTCCTGCTACAGGACACCATTGTCCTGACCGGAAAGTGTATATGGACTGGATCATCATGGAAGCAACATTTCAATCACAGTAACAATAACAATAACAGGGAAGGTGTTATGTCCTTGAGCAGGTTATGAACACTTATCATTCACACCCTGAAGGAATAAAAGGGGGCTGTTCAGAGGGATTAAATGGTGATTTGGCTCCTCCTGGCAGTGGTTCCTAAAAATAGCAGTTACTTATCTTGTGCCTGTGACAGGCTGTTTCTTCTCCACCTTTTGTTTCGCAAGTCTCTCACTACTCTTCTTTCTGTACTGGAATAATTGCATATATGAGAGTGTACTTTTTCGCAGGTCCCCATGCCCTATTCCCAGTATCCTCATATTGACTGGCCTCCCATTCTGTATGACCTGTTTCTTCTTCCTCCATCTTCTGTATAGCAAGGCCCTTCCACAATTTGTTTCACTTCGAGCATGAAGATGGTGACAGTATTTTCCTCTGGAATGTTGAGACATGCCTACCAGATAACACCACATCAACCAGGAGATGCACAATTTGTGACTGTTACTTGTAAATTCTCCTTTGGTCACCACAGCCCTAAAATAGAATTTGGCCTGTTTTATGTGAAGACACATGTATGAAGTTGAAGTGTAATAATTTTTCTGAATATGTAGACTGCATATCCACAAAGAGATGCTCCTAACCATCACCCGCTGTAGGACCAGCGATATCATGGTAGTTGTGCAGTTTCAGCATGTCAGAAAAGGCCCCAGAGAATAATGGGATCTGAATTTTACATTATGTGCCAGCTTTTTCATGTCTGAATTCTTTTTATGGAATTTAGAAAAAGTGAGTAATGGACTTAATGTTAAGTAGGAGTTGTATTGAACTGTGGAAGATGCCAGGCTTCTGCCATGGCATAGATGAGGTCTTTGCCCTTCTGGGTTTTTATACAGCATGTGTTCATATACACCACATAAGAACCCAGATGAGCAAACACCTTATACTGAATTGTTATAACCTGAACCCAGATTGCAGTTAACAAAATTCTTGTGTGGATAATGTTCATCGCAAGCTTATAGTTGTGTTTTTTGCCCTCTACTTAAATGCATTCAAGCAATTTATGGTTTGTCCATGGAAACAGAATGATCATGCTATTTGTACAGTGTATTGACTGTAATAATTTTTGTGATTAGTGAAACTTATAAATGCTGAGAGTTAACACTTTCATGGCTTAGTCTTACAGAATGAAGTGTCTGCACTATACCATTCACAAATAATATTCTTCATTCACCACATCTACTTACAGAAAGTATAAATAAGGAAAAGTAGTGGTGAAGAGAGCAATCCTACCATCTTTCAGTAGTGTGTAACATGTTGTGTACATATTATTTTTAGAGTGGGTGTTAAAATAGTCAGTTTGTGTCACAGGTGCACATGTGCAGATGAAAACACTGCACACCTCATGCATATCTGACATGGGATTTGAGGTTCTCATGGTGCGGACTGCTGTCTTCTAGGATATGACACCATGTAGTGTGGTAGAAATTTCAGATGTATCAAATGAACCTTCTGCCTTCATCTTCAGGTTGGAACATGGATAGGGGCACAGATATCTTCACAAGATTTTTAATTTATTGCAGACTGCACAGTGTCACATCCCAGGAGACAGCATGTTATGTCTTACATGTTTTTAAGTTAACATTGGAAGTGTTAATGAAAGTAGATGAATTTCATCATGTCTGTGTGTACCTATAATTGATGACCTTGTGCTTCACTGTTTATGCACATAGACTTAGGAATAAGTGGTTTGCTTATATTGCATGTATTTTTTATGCTGTGTGGTTTAGTGGTAGTGTCCATACAACTATAAGTGATATTAGAGTGTGTTCAGAAGGTGCTGTATGTGAATTATATTTTTCAAGTGTTTGATTTGCAGAAGTTTCATAATATGAGCCAAATCATCTTTTTTCTCATAGAAGTCATGTATTGAACTGAAACTTGGAATTTTCTGATAAGAGTTTGTAACAATTGTAGGAATTTACCATTTTATTTTGTTTGTACCAGGTTGAGACATTAAAGGAAAAGATAATTTCATTGGAACTATCAAATCCTGAAAGTGAGAAGGAAGGAGAAAGTGAAATCAATGGTGGCGAGGAAGAAGAAGGTGAGGGGGATCCACCTGCATCGCCAGTATCCCCGACTCCTTCAGAAGAACCCCTGGGTGGAACCATTGGGAGCAAGAAGCGGAGACGTAAACGTTCCAAGAGAGGGAAACATTAAGTTGTCAGCATATATATCACTCAAGTCATCACACTGAAATATCACAACTTGGTGATAACATAACAGACAGATCACATTAATATCATTTATTGTTTCTCATGGTGGTAGGTGTGGGATTGTAATGCTACAGTTGACCAACAAAAGAAGAATGTGAAAGATATGTAATGGGACCAATCAGCCTATTTTTACAGTAATCCAAGTTTTGTCTGGAATTATCAGACTGCCTTAATTAACTCTATCACTGTGACAGAAGTTTCTAAGGCTGTTTGCTGTGTTGTGACAAAATGACAGTGAGAGAGTATAACACTTTGTGCAAAACATGTGTGACATGTTTTAAAAATGTTGATAACATGTAATAAAGAAAGCTTCGTGTTTTTAGTGCGGTAGTGGTGAACACTGATTGGCCACCTACATATCTCTCATTTTTATGACAAGTATTTTATATGTTTTTATTATATTTGATCCAGATAATATTTTTGATGGAAATTTTTTTTAATGACAATGGTCTGTTGAATGCATCACAGATTTTAATGGTGTGGGAGTTCGGGAATTTTAAAATTACTTAACAGATCATTGAACACATTCTGCTAGATTTAAGTATTTAACCTAATACATTCATTATTCATTTTTATTTGTTTCATAATTGTACAAAGAATGGCATCCATAAAGACTTATTTGTCAGGATTTATTTAATAACCAATAGAAAATGCTTATTAGAAAGTTCTGCATATTTGGGATGAATAAATATTTACTGCAGTTGTGACTTTGTGGACATGACATGGTTAATGTTGTATTGTCCATAACTTAATGGCCGCAGCTATCAATGAGAATTCATACAGTTCTGCTGCGGCTGTTGATATGTTGTATAGCGCAAGTATTGTTATTCCACAGAGTCCTACCGCAGCTTTGAAGGTGCATGTACAGTGTAAATTTTATAATTGTGTTATAATGAACCATGAAGTGAACAGTTCAGTTTCATAAAATAATTGTTGTTCAATTTTCTGTGATGTTGATTAGAGAGTCTGCATTTTCTTACCTTGAGCTGGTGTTTTATTAGTTGGATATATGTATTGACAAATTTTAAGACATTGTTTAAAAATATATTTGCAGTGATATTGATATCACATATTAATATTTCAGTGCTTGAAGTCCAAACACATCCTGATTTTTTTGTCCATCCTTGTGTATGATACATCCTCACATCATTGCATCCATTGTGGATGTGCCATGAGTATTTACAGTCAGTGATTGCCATTTCTTCAGCAGTTTGAGGCTGCTGGATAACGGGATTTTTAAAGTTGGGTATCATTATTACGATAGAAACTATTACAATTTGCAGTACTCATTTTAATATGTTAAGGCTGTATATTTAATAACAGAAACAAGAAAATAATTTATATATTATGAATAATATTAATATAAAGGACACCATGACAGTGGCAAATACAGTGCTTCTAGTCCTGTGTGCATATAAATACCTTTTATTTGTAGATTAAGTCCCTGTAGTGGAAGTAATACTCTTAAATACAGCACATTTTCTAAAAGCCGGTTATATATTAAGACTTGTAATAGATAAGAGTCTACACTTTTGTACCATATATGTGCGTGTTTAAGCATATTCAGGGAAAAGCCCTTCCCTCTTCCACTTGAGGTTTTCACTTGGTGGTGTAGTGTAATCAGTTACGGAGTGGCATTCCTGTGCATGGTTTTAAATATACTGTATCACATTTCCTAACCAATTGCGTTTTTGGATGGAGTTACGGTTGAGTAGTTACTCAGCTGGTTAATAAACTGCAAGCTTTTGATGTCATATGAATGTTCATAATTGTATTCATAGCCCACCACTGCACCATGCTCTGAGCCAGCTGAATCCAGCCCACACTGTCCCTCCACCATCTCACACACAGTATGTCCATATCAGTATTATTTTCAGATCTACATGTATGTCTCCCAAACAGCCTCCTCCCTCCAGGGTTTCTGACTGAAATTCTGTATGTGAAATTACATGCATATGATTGAACTGTTTATGTACTGGCATATGATGATTCAAATTATTAATGCAGTATGTCTTCTCAGTTTGGATATATGCATCCACAGTTGAAAATATTTGTGAACAGTGTGACAGGTTTATTCTCCACAAAGCTAAATAACCTAGAAGTCAATTACTCTAACCTTGCTTTGTGGTTCAACAAATTATCACATTATTCAGTTGCCTCATCATACTCGTCACATAAGAGGAATTTTAATCTTGTTCCAGTTTGTCTAACCAACTTTTCATTCACTGAAAAGTAAACACATTGGATATACAGTTTTCTTTCCTACATGTTTTGGCACTCCTGCGGTCTATCATCAGGGAGTCTGTATGTTAACACAAGCAGTGCCTTCGAATGGTCTAGTGTGTAAATCACTGACCCACATCAGAGTTTCAAATAAAGCACATATCCATCACCTCATAAAATGTTAAAAACAATACATTGAGAACTTTTGAGCTCCATTTTTGCTGTGCTTAGGGGCTCCACCTTTTTCACCAGAAGGTCAGTGGAAAGCCAGAGGCCCATATATGAGTATAGTCCTGACGGAGTGGTGTACGTACACTGAACAGAGTAGAAGTAGGAGACTTGCGGTAATGAACCTTTGAGTTCCATACAATGCAGGAAGTTTCTTGACCAGATGAGGAACTGATATTTCTAAAGAAGGACTGTGCTCCATGGAGTTACAAAAACTAAGCCATGTTGTGTTACGGTTCTAAATACTTGGACAGAACTTGTATGTGAATGATGGTTAAACATTTACTGTAGTGTGCAGTCTAAAAGTGCAGGAACACTGGGACTGGTATTTCAAATCCATCAGAGGGACGTGCCTGCCACCTACTGTATTCTTTTGCTCTGGGAGATGCTTTGCATTTATCTTATTCCTGTACTTAATAAGGCATACCATGTATGGTATATGAATAAGAATTTAGATAGACCACAGTATGTGGATGTAGGAAAAGAAGTCCATAATATGGGTTTTTTATAAACACCAGAAGAATGCATCACAAGTGAAATGGTGTTCAGAATATGGTACTTTTTTGTATGCTACTTAATATGACATATGTCAAATCTGCACAAAAATGCACTTGCATTTGTTCTTTTTTCCCCCACACTTGGTAGTTGGCATCAGATGCTTATAGTGCTGCTTCTTATGGACTGGCATGCAGCACTGGACAAAGGATGAGAACCTGGCGAATCACTGTCATGTGCATACAAACGAAAATAATGTGTGGGTTTATGTAATGTGAATTACCATGAATTGATCACTTCTTTGGTGCAATAATCCCTTCAAGTTGGTCCTGGAACAGGAAAAACACTACAGTTGTTTGCTAGCAGTAGATGATACATCAATCTGTAAGACATTTATGGCAGTGAATATTCATCCTGTGCTGACAAGTTTAAATGCATGCCATGGTGTTATACTACAGGGAACTGAAATGTGTCTTTAAATTTAATGAAATGTGTATGTTTCAGTTTGAGCAGTAAGTAGGTGGCAGAATAGCATAGTCAGTATTGTGACTAGGCTATGGGTTAGAAGTTAACAGGGTCCATTTGCAGCAGGAACAAGAGATTTTCTTGTTCTCATAAACATCCACAGATGCTCTGGGGCCCATCCAGCCTCCTGGTCACTGGGTGCCAGAGTTCTTGCCCAGGGGTTACACAACTTGGTGGTGCAGTTTACCATTCACCTCCCTTTAATACAGAGGTTGAGAGTGAGTGGAGCTATACCTCTGCTCAACCTATATGCCTTTATGCCCTGGGTGGAGACATCTTTACCTCTTCAGAAATAAGTGTTGTACCATATGTTGTCCTGAATACAATTTATGTGTTACTGTAAGATTTCCTTCAATTTTTGAATGACTTTCTTTTTGTTTTTGCAGAGTCCATGAAGTTAGCCCATTATGGGGAATGGAGGCTTGCCATGTATCCACATTTGAGCACCCAAATTACTAATTTGATTTTGATGAAGTATGGTATTGAAATCACCTTAAAATTTGTCTGGCAAATTTCAGTTTTGTGCTTGGGAACAGGTCCAGTTTAAAGTCTCCTTACATAAATAATTAATTGTAACTGTTATATTCCATAATATATAATATGAAATGTATTTCATGTGATGTATCTTCAGTAAGACAGCAGGATATATAGCTTTCTTGGCACAGTACATACAATATGACATGACACTTCATTAGTCTGCAACAATAGATTTGAATCTGCAGTTAGTGAAGACATGCAAAATTCAAATAACTCAAATAGAAAATATTTGAACTGCATTGTAGTTTCTGTTAATCTTTAAATGGAAATATAATTTGATCCAAATACTGGGAGAACTAATTAACAAGTGCAGGAGCATCCTTGAGCAGTTGGCAGTTGAAATTACCTGTTAGGCTTGTTAATGGCAATCCATCACCAGACTCTAATCCAAACCATTTCATTCCAGTTGACAGGTACAGAATATATTCCACCTATGGGTAGGACTTCCCAAGTGATACTTCCCCTTTATGTTTTCCAAACCAAAATTTATTAATGTTTTGTTATTTCATCACGTACAACAGATCTTTCCCATGTTAGTCTTCTGTATTTAATTATTTTAACTTTACTTGGTGAAGAATACAATGTGTGGAGGTTCTTATCATGTCATTTTATCCATTTTGTTGATTTGGCTGTATTTGGTCCATACAGCATGTTTTTCATGAACATTCTCAATGTATATGCTCCTCTATATTGAAAGACCAAGGTTCACACCCGTATAAAACGTGCAGAGTTATAGTTGTGCATTTTTTTTGGTATTCCAGATCAGCTGGTAGTATTTAAACACTGGAGGCAGTGGGAAGTGTAAAATGAATTTTTGTTATACAGGGAAATACCTTCAGTTGCTGGTTGGTTCTTTTGAGGAACTGAATTTCTTCTGCATGCTTCCTCTCCTCTGCTAGCCTCTGTTCACTAGAGCGTCGCTCAATCTGATCAGCACGAGCTCGCAATTCCACAACTTGCTTTTCCAGATCAGCCTTCTCTGAATGGAGCCTTGTCACGGCCTCTTCCAGGTCAGCCTTTCCTTGTTCAGCCTGCAGGAATTGTCAGGGTCATTACAGAGGAGTTCATTAGGTTATTTAGTTGAAATATGACTATTCCAGCTGCTGAGGTTATGTGTGCAGATGGTTGTGAAAGGAGGGGTGGAAAGAAGTATGATTAGCCTACTTTACAAATTTGTTGATAATGTTTGGTTGTAGTAGGTTAGTCACTTAATGGAAAGGAGTTTACATGATATTTAACAAATTATACAAAATAATAATATTTTGCTACTTAACATATAAATGTGAAAAACTGCCTCATAATTTCAGAAGAACATAAATCGCATGTCTTTGGAAAAAATTGGCTGAGGAAAGATTGGGATCTAAGAATTGTGAAGTAAATGAACAGCATACTGTCACATAATGGGTAACTTCATAATTTTGCAGGTGATATAGTTTTGTTAGGGCATTGAATGGGTTCAGTACCTACTAAAGACATGGGAGACAAGAAATGTGTACAGGATTTAGCAGGGGAATTTTTTGTATGACTGTGGATAAGATGACAAAAGGGACTAATGATCACATTCCATGGCAGGTTTTGAACCATTACACTCTAGGCCTACTAGCAGATATTTGCCATTTCTGTTGTCATAATTACCACAAAAATTTAGGATACTGTTTTAAAAGTGATTTTGATTAACAAGTATGTCTCCATCCTGTAATGTGTTGTGTGGACAAAGTGCATGAAATGAACACAATACAAATCTGGTCAAGACACTTCAATGAAATTTGATGTTTATCATACAGCTGAAATAGGTGGCATGTAAAGCAGATCTGTTTGGAGGGTAATTGTATTTGAAACTATATTCAGTGAGGTGTGTACTTAATAAGAAAAATAAAAATTATTTCTGTTTGATTTGCACTGTAATAGCATGAATTCAGTACAATAACACTTTGACTATTGAGACATGTAAAATCACAAGCATTCATTTGGAACTGCATAGGCCAAACTGTACTTAACCATTACATGTGTTTCTAATTTATATTGCTAAGTTTAAACTATGAACACTGGTTTTTCCATGGTCAGAAACAAAGGGTCCAGGAATGTATTTGCACATAACAGGATCGAAGTTAGTGTCTGTAAACCATACAATATGGCCTAATTTTTTTTTTATGAAGGATAAAGATACGTTTTGTTTGGTATGTCATGAAGCTTTACTAACCATGAGAGCCTTCCTGATCCCAAATGCTATACTGCTTTGATACAGAATCTGATAAGCAGAGATAGTCATTTGAATCTCGTCCCTGATGCGAAGCAGCAGCAGGCCACGTTCTGCGCAGTTGATAGTTACTTGGCGAATCATTTCATCTAGAGGTGAAAGTTTGTGAATACATTAGAAGAACATCCATGCTTCACTTATGGTTCATCGTATTCTGAAATATATCTTATCAGATAGTCCATGACATATCCTAATAAGGCATTCAGATATTATGACTTTTAATTTTATGAACTCAGATGTGTTAATGAATCAACTTATAGTTTATTCAGATTCGATAGGTTGGTAGCATTGATGTTTTCTGCGTGTTTAGTGTGGTATTTTGAAGAGGGCAGTGTGTGAAAATTGGAAAAGCTTTTTATATTTAGGTGACTCTCGTGTGTAAGCATCTGTGTGTCATTGTCACCATCATCATCATCATCTCATTCTGGTTGCTTATCTGTAGATGGAAATCCTTATGCATCAAATATTCTTGTCTGCATTTCTCCTCAGCTTATGTCTGCTCTTTTCTTGCCATGTGATATGTATCTACCAGACTTCATAAGAATGCATTCAGTAGAACTCACCAAAGCACTGTGTATACAGTTCACGCCTCACAGGGCAGATACCTGCCTCACGTGCCTGTGTATGCTTCAGCCTCATGTCAAGCTGTTCCTGTAAGGTGATAACATCAAGCCTTGTGGCAGGAGTACTTGAGACCTGGAAACAACTTCAGGTTTCACTTAGGCTGTAATTCTGTGTGAACTACAGTAGTTTTTCTGAAAAGGGGTAGTTAATATTATAAGATCTTAAGTGTACCAAATTATGCATTGCTGTATCATTGAACCTTTAATTGTGACGTCTTCAAATATGACCTCAATCTGTTTTGTTAAAAATCTGATAATTTATTAACTGACTTCCTGGAGCAGAGTGTTGAGAAGGTAATCGCTCAGCTATTCAAGAAATTCTCTGCCTTTTATGGAACCCAGAAACCCATTACCATGCTTGTGAGGCAGTTTGGATGTTATGCTTCATCACTGGGTACCTGATTCTCAATGGTTTGAAGTGCCTTTTAATCATCAGGAACTCCTTAATGAAAGGCACAGAATGTATTCCAGAAGACTTCAATTTTCGGCAGCACTGCTATGAGACCCTTATTAATTAGAGTGGGGTGTACAACACCAAGGGAACATTGAAATTAACACTGAATTAATTACAGTTAATTAATTAGAAATTTGTTCTACCCTTTTAAATTCCAAACAGTGGAAAGTGATTTGATGTATATAGAGATACATATATATATATATACACGTGTTTGGTGTGTACCTGTTGTCTCCACAGTTGGCCTTCTTCTTCCCATTCTCTAGGTGGAAGTATAGAATTTAAAATCTCCTCTGTCTCTCTGCGGTTGTCAACAGTAAGTGGAGGTAATTTTGAATGTGCCGGAATTGGTGATGGTGAGGCTTTCCAAGCAGAAGCAGAATGCTTGGCTTTTTGTGGCTGTAGCATGGGAAACAAAAACAAAAAGGTTAATTAAAATGCTTCAAATATTCATCAAACTGATGCGCACCTCTGGTGTTTTGTTACACATTGTTCGGTAAAGATGTGCCAAGACCAAGCGATGGACATATTGACTCACTGACTTCTGGGCACAAATCCTTTAGGGAAGTGATGTGTCTATGGTTTTATTTCTGTGGACATTTTCCTAAATTATGAAGCAAGAGCTTTATTCTTCACATAAAGCACGTTGAAACTTCACAGGGAATATTTGACAATTCCCATCTGGTTATGATTTCCACAGATAATTCTTCCATTTCTCTACTCACATATTAATAGACCTTGAGGTGTACTGTGAAAACATAATTTTATTGAATGAGCATGCATTGAACTTTACAGGATCTTAAAAGATAGCTTCATTGAATAAGTGGTTTTATTACTTACTGGTATCTTCTTAATGACATGGTCATGATTGTAATGCCATTTGAAGCATTGGTAATTTTTTACTGCTTCAGAATGGCAGAATGCTTTAAGCAGTCACTGCAACCTGACATATGTGCATGTAACTATAAGACTGACTTGCTGCAGGGGAATGGAATTTGATCTCTTTGACTTTTTTTTAGAGATACGTATTTATGCAGTTAATTTGTGATCCCTTCTCACAAAATCCCCCCATTTCTAACAGAATATTTAAGGAAAAAGAAAGCGTTTGTTTAAGTTATGCCAGATGTTGAATGCGTTGCTTTGAAATATGGCCTTCTTTTCGGTAATGTAATTAGGATCCAGTCTGGTTGTGTGATTATATTTCAGTGATCATGTATTTATATGCGGTGGGTGTTCGCCCTCGTTTCAATTAGCCTTACATAAAATGAACTACTGCTGTTGGTGTATTGCTATAGAGTCCGTGATAGTTCCTCCAGTCGAGGTCTGTTGCTCCTGCCTGTTTACAACTGCTAAATAAATCCCACACTTCTGATTATTTTCGAGCCTTTATGGTGCGTATTCCAGGCTCGATTCCCGGATCCTCTTTTAGGACTGATTAATCGTAGTATGTTTTATCGAGTTTGTTCCTTTCAACCGGTCGTCATCCATTTTGTCTATCGCGCAGTGTCATTGTATTCATCAAATGTTTCATTTAAAGATCCGAAGTCTCGAATCTAATATACAGGCTTTGCAGCGAGCAGTCAAGTGCCTTAATACACACATACCTGCCTGCATCTCAAAATAATACATAATTTTTGGCACGTACCTCTGTCTAACACGTCATTAGGCCCGGCCCTAAATTTACCTTAATTAATGGTTTATCTTCCTCGCGTTTGGTGACCAGCACAGGGTTATCATATTTGACAAGTGACGGAGTAGGCGGTAAAACTCGTTCTGCCATTATATAAATGTAGACACCATACGTATCGTGTTGTTCAAGTATACCACCACCATGTTGTTAACACGGTTGCTAAGACGACAATACGTATCTTTTGGTCATGCGTCGGTCTGTTAATAGTTTATCACTTTCCATTGTTTGTCATTCAGAAAATGAGATGTGAGAAGCTTGTACTGTGCTATGCCGACTGTTAGTGAAGAAGTCAAATTATGCATGGCCTACATATGCCAGTGCTTGGTGTTACATCGTCTTCCTGTGCATTCTTAACAAAATTACACATTTTTATACGAAATGATATGCATTGATTGCATGTTAAACTTGATAAAGACAAGAGATTGCCATTATAAACTGGAGTTCAATGGTGTATTTCGGCGGTGCCCGGAGGTACGATTTGAGCTGGAACATTACGCATCTGGCAGACACGCAACCAGAATTTGTTATTGGGTTTGAGGCGGGGGAGGGGCCGACCCAGACATTATATATAATTTATGTTTCGTTTGAAAACAGTGTTATGAAATCACGTTATAAATGTACATGTAACTGTTTGCAACCGCATTTACACATGTAGGACTGTACCTACATGTTTCGTGGCCCACTTACCGAATTTAAGTCACCAGGTCTAATCTTGTTTCTTTTTAAGTTCATCTAAGTTTTGTGTTCTATTTTTCAAAATTGCATTGTGCTAGTCATAGCTAATTTCAGAGGCTGATTTCGAATGAAGGGTAAATCACGTAAAACGTTTGATATCATTGTGTGTACAAATCTGTTCTTGATTTTTTAAGTATTCTTTGGAAGGGGCTGCAGCCCGGCAGCCGCCCCTTTTGGTGCGCGTCTGTTTGCTGGGGATCATCACGGGAACAAACGTTAGCAGTACAGACACGGCTGGCCAGTGCTGCAGAATAATCATTTATGATCTCTGCTGTACCCTTATCAGTGTAATGGCGGGTTAGATAACAATGGATCCGCCTCCAGTATCAAATGATTATAACTGGGCAGACACCTCGCGGGCAGTACATAACGTGCAATATGTAATAGTTCCGTAATTCCAAACATGTGTTTTAGAGAAAGTCCTGGAGTTCGTAACGAATTTCCGGGCCCAGGGCGTAGGTGGTGGGGGTAGTGGTGTCGTCGCTCCGGGCGGCACAGTCCAAGGGGCGGTAAAACGTATATTTTTTATTTTCTGCGCTGAACAAATTTTAAATTATCGACACAAATAAAAGGAAAATCAATGAACATTTGTAATTTTTATGCGCGTTCGCAAAATTGCGAAAAGCGACCATTAGTTTCGGCTTGTCCGTCTGTCTTTCCGTGTGGAACAACTCGGCTCCCAATGGACGGATTTTCATGAAATTTGGTATTTGAATATTTTAAGAAAACCTGTCGAGGAAGTAAGTTTCATTAAAGTCTGACAAAAATAATGGGTACTTTACTTGAGGACCAATATACATTTTTTTTATATTATCTTGCTCAGTTCTACTTATAATGAGAAGTTATAGGGAAAATCAAAACACATTTAATGTACCATAACTGTTTTTTTTTTTCGAAAATCGTGCGGATAATATGGAAATGTGTTTAGAGGGACAACTTTACTTTTCCTTTCAGAAATTTTTGTCAGAAAAACTGTAGGGAAGAGACCATTTTGAAGAATGAGGCGTAGATGAGAAGACTAGAGAAACATTAAAATGTTTGTGAGTGCGTGAACAGGTGTTGTCCTAATTAGGCAAGGTGTAATCTAGGTGTGTGCATACGGATCACGTCTGAGGTCCGATTTGTTTGGATCGGATCACTATTTTGGTCCTTCTCTTAAGACCCGGTAAAGGACACAAGTCCTTCGCTTCGGGATATCTGTCTCAGCCCATTTTAGAACTTCAGTTCCTCTTCAAACGATGTCCAGTCAGCCCGAGTTCTAGAATTTCAATTCCCCACACTTTTCTTGTGCAAGTATTATTAAACACGAAGGAAAATAACACTGGTCATGTAGGACAAAGGGCAAGAAAACACGTAACTTGGAACTGTTGAAAGTGTACAGTGCAATAAATTCGTATTTATAGCATCCTTAGCTTACAGACTTGAAGAGTACCGATAAGAAATTTTTCAGCCTTATCAATAATCAAGATTGTGCTAATAATTCCAGGTTGTTGTCGATAAGGCTTAGCAACACAAGTTCCAGTTGCAGAGCCGGCAAAACACAAACACATGCACAAAAACAAAACAATAATAATAATAATGCAATAAAGTGCACTGTAGTTTTAAATAATATAAAATCTTTCAATCTGGACTGTAATTAAAAGATGTCTGACAATTTTGATTTAATCAAATCCGTTTGTGAATCAAAATGGCTATTTATGGTATGGAGAAAATTGAACTAAAGCTATGCCCACAAATGGAGCACACATTTTATGAAGAATAGGTCCTGGCATTCATTCCTTAAATTGTATGGCTTTCAAGAATATATGTTTTTGCATTTACATGCGAGCATTTTTGTATGGTATCATGATGTCACTGATAGATAACTGTCTGTAGAAAGAGGACCAGTTTTGCTATTTATTTACTCCCAATGCAGTACCATCTCACCCCTTACGTCTTATTTCGAAGGCCATATTCTTAGCCTTCTTAGATTTGTAAATTGCAACTGCGTACTGTAAAATCAACCTCAGCATAAATTTTTTGTTCCTGTGTTTTACATTGATAAATGTTACTGACGTCACTCGAGCCGTCACAACCTGTTCATTATCGAGCGACGTACTGAATCTTCTAAAAATACAAGAACCAGGACGATTTGGCACACAGTTACAGGTTGAAAGAAATGTGAATGAATCATGGTACTATATGTTGGCCATGCTGATTCTTGCTTGTCGGTGGCTTTACACTTCGAAAAGCAAAACAGAACGTTGAACAGTTCTGGAAATGCACACCTTACAGACGTTGTTCATATTTCCGCCTCTAACAGAAATGTTAGATATCAAATAGCCTTTCACAACTTCAGCCTTTTTTAAAAAAGAATCCTTGTTGCGAACAGCAAGATATCCATGGATTTATTCCAGATAAGTTGATTTGTTTGTCGCTCGCATTTCACAGTTTACCACACCTTGCGGTACTTCTTCACCGGTATTGGGACAGAAGAGTATAGAACAGAGTAAAGTAGAACGTAATGTAATGTTCATTATGTGCGTCACTATTCCAACCTTCCGAAGTGTAAAATACAAAATACTGAATACATAGACCTGGGCCTCTAACATCAGGGGTTGTTTGTAGTCTGCAGTCTTTGTAACATTGTTCGTTCTTTTATTATTATTATTTTTTCATTTAACTTCTCATTATGTCTCTCTTCCAGTTTCCTTGCACATTGCTCCCAGTTACCTCAGTTTTGTAGTCTCAGTGCAACCTACTATTTTATTAAATGCTGCATTCATAGCCAGCTACCTCTCATCCTTTTTTTCCACATTCATTTTTCGCTGAACCCCTTAATAACAAACAAATTTGACATTAAGTAGAAAAGTTAAAAAGCTAAAGCTGTCCCTGTGAACATTGTGAAGGTGTATGAAAGAGTGGTGGTAAAGCTCCACCGATTCTTGACCTCGACACTAGATGGGATGAGCGGTCAGCTTCACGACCTTCCGCTTGGCTCCAGTGGAAAGAGTTTGCGGTACCCACTAAACAGAACGCCAGGCGGACGTATGGACGCTTTGGAGAAGAAATAAATCACTTGCCCTTTTCCGGCATCGCGTCTAGCCATTAGCCTAGTCACTATGTGTACGGAGCTAACAGGGCTCTGGGATATGTCAGTCGATATAGAGACTAGCTGGACGCCCGGGAAATCATGGTTCCATCCCCGGCAGTTGTAAGAAATGTTTCTTTCCTCAGCAGCCGATCTGGCTGCTGAGGAAAGAAAAATTTCTTACAACGGCCACCGGCTTCAACACATTGGGAACCGGAGGCGCTTTTTCCAGGTCTATAGCAACGGGGGCGGGGGTAAACCAGGCCACTTACCTCAGACTAGTGCTGAGTTTTAGAATTCGTGTGACCGTATCTCCATTACCCCATACAACTTAATGTGTGGTAAATAATTCACTACAGCAGTATCGCATGTATATTACAGCTGATATGTGGTGTGGGTGTGAGCGGAAAGGGAACTCAGTACCGATATTACGTTACCGTCGGTTTATAAGGCTTCAGCAAAGGACTGGCAGCACGCTAACTCGATATTAAAAAATGCAGCGCTCCGCCCCTCTTGAACACAGTGGCTGAATAATAGCTTGTACAAAGCCAGTGATGTACCGCATGGTATCTCACTAGATGCTAGGACACTTAACATTCCCTTTCTTTCTCTCTTTCCCATGGTACAACAGCCCCTAGTGGGCCAGGGCCTCCTTATTATCGAGGCTTCACGATACGCAACACTCCGTAGGACTCCTCTGGACTAGCTGTGGTCGGTGCAAAACCTAGAAATTCACGCCCATAGTTGTTTCAAAGAGATTAAGGAGATTTTACCATTTTATGTCTAGACACAGTCTCCGTAATTAATTTGTTGCAAATAACCAGCAAAAATATGAAATAAATTTAGCTGTTGATACCGCGGTCTGTTTAGTGCCCTCACAATTACTCAGACGCCTCACACGAAATCGTAAATCTCATCTTTCGTGTTTTTCAGTCGCGATTCATTTAATAAACCACCCGATCGGGGGTAATGTCAATGCGTATGTATATGTATGTTTAATAACAAAGCGAGTTTCTTGCTTAGCAAGGTATCTCTTAATCCATGGGATTTGTATAATCTTCAGATTACAGCTATCATCCGTGAAATTTTACTTTACAAGTTTACAGTCTGTAACGGCAGGTTGTGTCATATAGCAACCGTCTCGGTTTTGATACATTTCGAGGGATTGTACTACCTCCATATTCACGGTTACGCTTATCTGGACAAATGTTGTCATAAAAATGGTGACAGCATACTCCTCTTAAACCTCGATGTCAACCTATCCTTCCAGCTCAACCTATCCTACCAGCTACAAAACCCTAGAACTGAACCGTGGTTCTATATGCATTGTCTGCAAACCGAGCACAATCGAAACTGTACGATCGTATCGTCTGGAATACGAGTATGTTGGTGAACGTGGTGTGTAGCGGAGACAACGACTAGTGTTAGCAGAAAGCTTCTGCGGTTGGTAGTGGACTGAGTTCGTCTAGTATAGGTAGCGGAAGTGCTTTAGTTTACATGTGCACCGGTCAATCGTCGTAAGAACGTGACTTTTCATTGTATTACTTGTTACACTGCTGTCAGCGGTACAATGTGGCCTGTTTGGTTGTGTTTTATAAGCTGTGTTGCTATTGGTATAGCACATGATAATGACATTTATACCATCCAATATACAAGCGATACGTTTTCTGTTGAAGTGCCCAAAAAAAATCACTTTGTTATGTTTTTTGCACCATGGTAAGAACATAGTTACATGTAACACACAAATGAACGTGGTCATTTTTACAGAGTATGACAGTGATCTTAGTAAAACTGAACCAGCTAGGAAACTTACTTGTGTTTTTTGGAGTCGCGAAGATTATCGCATTTTCGCATAAGGGAAGAGTTGCATTATGGACGGAATAGTTAAACGTAATAAGAACTTGGGATCTATCCAGCCGAACCTCATCTAGTATTTTGTTGTGTCACTCGTATTGTTTCCAAATTTCATGCAGATGTCATACTTACCTAAATGTAACGTAGTTTGGAAGAATGGAGGTATTGAGACTAAAAGGTTGAACTGTAGACAGAGATGAGTGTCTCGTGTGTTGATGTTAGCATATTCTGTTTTAACCATATTGATAGCGCCTTCTTTGGATGGCTGCTGTTATGATTGTCACAAGCATTGAAAGATTACTATCTTTAAGAACATCCCAGAGTGCCATTTGCCGCCATCGGTCTGCCAGTTACAGGCCTGAAACTTCTGGATCAAAGGAGGTGTAACCAGCAGTGGCATCCTTAACCCTCTTTCTGTACAATTAGATTTAAGTTGATTCCAAAACCATTGTTAATTCTTCATAAGAAAATGCAGTGAATGGTCTTTTTAGTATCCTCAATAGCTGTAGTTTCCCTGTCTGAGAGAAGTATTTCCAAGTATTTGTTGTGTCGAGAGAAACATGGTGGAATGTATTAAAAACACAAAAGAAGGAACAAAGCATTTCAAGTGTCATATATTAGGTTCCAAATAACTACTTTTTTATTTATTACAAAAACTGTACTGATATTACAAAATATGGCATTAGTTACTCTGTGCAGTTTTCTTAAAAGTATCTCTCTTAGAGCTCATATATTCATAATTTCACTGTTACTTATAGATGGCAGCACCCACCAGGTTTTGTAAATCATGGTGCAGTTTCTGACTATTGTATTATCAGTAGCAGCTATTCGAAGCCATGGGGTAAAACCTCTTGTTTCACTTCATGGTAATAAAATGTAAAGTGGTTATGTTTGTTTACTGCACCCAACATGTTAAAGACTGGTATATCTTCAACAGTGTTAGTAGGTCCTCATATCTGATTAATCCTGTGGTGTGGAAAAATGTATATTCTCATGGTTCCATTAATCATTTTGATAGTCATGTGTGTGTGTTTTAGCAGGTGAATGCCTTTTCTTTGACTGACTGAAGTCCTGTGTTCCTGACTTTTATTGTCATTGTGGCTGGCTTTATTCTTTATCTTCACCATCATCTTATCACTAGTGTTAAAATGGAAATGCCGTCTAAAGGGTGGACTCTTGGCATCTATATTGCCACACACATAGAGACTACAATATTAAAAAAAAAGCAACTACAACAGCATACCAGAAAGAAACTGAAATAAGTAGCAGACATTGTTCCTGTGGTAATAAGTGGAAACGTTGCAGGTGTGGTCATTGCAATCGCTTAGCACCTGCGTGGGAACAGCTGGCAGAAGAGTATAACAAAGATGAAAGCAGCCAAGTAAAGATAGCCAAAGTTGATTGCACCACAGATACCTCTCTGTGCTCAGACCATGATGTAACAGGGTACCCTACGTGAGTATATTTTTGCTAATGCTGTAAGGATTCTAGGCAAGATGTGGTTACCAGATGGGTTGATATGGTAGTAACTTGCTAGACACATGCTTCAGAGATTACCGATTGAAATCTCAGTCATGTTATTGTTAGTTTGACTAAGGTTTCTTGTGCATTTCTTCACTGTTTCCAGACAAGTGCCAGGAGTCATGACTGTCTCTTTCAATTCATGTTCATCATCTTATCTCATTCATCACTCTGTGATATATATAGTTCAAATAAGAATAGACATATTTGAATATATGTTTTGAAATTCCTTTACTGTAGAGACAAATCTAATCTGGAAGGCACAGCAGATGTCATGAAACCATACTTGCTTGAGGGTTCGGGTATCATGACGAATTATACGAGAGTAACTTAAAGCACATAATGATCACTTAGTTCTTTATCTAAAATAATTTCACAGTTTACAATCATCCTTCCATGTCATTAATAGTGCATGGTTTTAGCTGTTGATATGTGGCATTTTAAAGTTAACAAACAAGTTACAATGCCGGATGTTGCTTTATTACTGTTGGAGAAAAGAATTTGTTTTATCTTTTAGACTGAAGTTCTTTAAAAGTGGGGAGACGGAAGCAGTAAAGTTTCGTGGGACACGAGATTTGGCTTCCCTGACTGCTTTTATTAACGAACAGCTTGGAAATGTGCACCAGGTAAAAGTGATGAATGACTGATTCGGCATTATATGAATGTGTCTACTGTCAATGAGAAGCATAGCCACACATGCTGAGTGCAATGTAACTGCCAAACACAGCTAGCAGTGATTTAACTTCTTGTAATAGTAATTTGTCTAGCAGATTTCACAATAAATCCTTCACAGATTATAGTGCAAAGTTTGGTTTGTCTAATTTATATATACACTTTGTAGAACAGTTTGTCCTTGAATCAAAAATACCGCAAGTTATTATGTGTAGCTACTGACACTTTATCCTCATACTGAAAGTGGAATATTAGAGCTTGGCAGTGAATGTGTTAAGATATTTGAAAAGAGTATCTTTTCAGCTGAGTTGACTGAAGTGAAGTTTTGGACAGTTGTGTTTTGCTGAACAAGAAGTTTTGGATAGAACTTATGATACAGTATCTGCTGTCTTTCTTGCTGGTAGGATTTATTCACGACAGTATTTCAGGGAATTGGACGGTTGCTTCTTTAAAATTTCTCTTACCTTCCTGTATGCATGGCAGCATTTGGATCTGTCAGTTACTTGCAGAACTTCTTGTTGTAGAAACCTGTTGAGAAGTGCTTATCTTTTTACTAGAAGGATTTGTCTAACTTAACTTTATTTGCATCTTTGAGGGTACTGTAGGGAATATTTGAGCTTAAGACAGAGAAAGTGCACAAGGCTTGTAAAAATTGTCTGAGTGTAAGAGAGAGGAAGTAATGAGGTTGGAGAAAATTGTTTTTTTTTTTTTAACAAATTGAGAGTAATGAAGCTGGGTAAAAGTGTGTAATGGGGAGCTGCCAATAGCTTAGTGGCAAATATAAAGGAAAGAGATGGGAGAATAGTACTGAAATGGACCTCAGTTATGAGTGGTGTGAGAATGTTGATTCGATTTATATGGTTCAGGGTAGGGTCTGGTGGCAAGCTCATGTGAATGCAATCCTGAACCTTTGGTTTCCATGAAGGGAGGGAAATGTTATGACTGCTAGAGTACTTATATTTCTTTTCTTTTATGTACCGGAAAATTATTATATCTGACAGTTCATATCACTTTCATTCAGTTCATTTTGCATGGTGACAGACCACAGTGCACACCACTGTTCCAATTTGCTCTGAGTCTCGATCCGCATGTTTTAGTTCAGTGTACTGCAGTTATTATTAGGATTTCACTCACTGTATTTAAAGAAGGTGCTCTAAATGTTTTTCTTTGGTTTGCAGGCATGCATCACAAAAAACATGTTCATTGAATGTCAGAGTTTTGTAAGTTAAGTGACCCAATTGGAAATGAATAGCAACAGTTGTAAGATTAAAATATTGTCCCTGTATAATAAATAATTAACAAAACATTTAGGAATTTTAATCTGCACGTGGTTGGAAATTTATCAAACCACTCTGCACCATGGCAAGTTTTGCAACTGTATTGTTTCAATATGCCTGGAAAAACCAATGTTAAAATGTCTTACAGTTCTTTTGCTTGTTACACAACTTGGGTGACCTTGGCTGAGATGGGAGGAAGCAATTCAGATGGATTATAGCAAAATGGGGTGTGAAGGTCTGTGTTTATTGGACTTGCTAAGTGTAGTGCCCAGCAGTGGGCTTCTCTTAACCTTTAAGACAGATTTTAAGAAAGGCCCTCACTTTCAAATTAATTAGTTTGCCATTGTCTTTACAGCTGTTGTTGGAAAACAGGTGCCCTGAATTGCTTGTTTACAGCAAACCTGATTTTATTTATTACTGTAAAATGAATGGAAATAGGGTTACATTCTTTAACAGATGTTTTGTTGCAGGAAACAGAGAGTGAACCCAGCATTCCTGAACCAGTAAATGGTCTGGTGGAACTGACTGAGGAGACATTTGCCAAGCATGTTGAAACTGGGAAACATTTTGTCAAGTTCTATGCTCCATGGTGTGGTCATTGTCAGGTAATGTTAATTCATCAGAATTCAAAGTAGAGTGTACATTTGTTGTCTGTGTGTAGGTTGTAAATTCCATGTTATCCATTCTCCTTGACTTTTATTTTGCTCCTTCTCTCCCCCCCCCCCCCCCCCCCCCCCTTTTGGCACACGTCT
>Ga0123354_10002425_pt1 | contig 24604 bp, 19 predicted proteins | sample TergutLab28metaG_2_FD_97872 | JGI IMG/M metagenome (GOLD analysis project Ga0123354, IMG submission 97872) | Labiotermes labralis P4 segment gut microbial communities from Petit-Saut dam, French Guiana - Lab288 P4 | ecosystem: Host-associated > Arthropoda: Insects > Digestive system > Gut ... | reverse complement strand
TTTTTTTTTTTTATAAATTTTTATTGAAATAGATAAGAGTTTTTTTATTTATATTTTTCTTGCCTGGGTCAGTTTTTTTTTTTTTTTTGAAGTTATTCTTATATCTCAGGGTTACTTTGGTACACTGAAGCTTTTAAAGAATCTCTAAAGATGTGTAAAAATGTGTTGGCTGCACTGTATAGTGTGGAGGGTCTGGGGTTATTGTGGCTTTTGGAGAATTTGAAACTAAGATTTTGGAACATCATGAAACATTGATCATTTCCTGACCCTGTAAATAAATATGACTGAAGCTGAGACTAATGGTGACTAGCATTGAGAAGTCAATAGCATCACTTTGCTGCCATGAGGTCAAGGAGGATAGATTTCAGAGAACAAGCAGTGTGTTACTTGATTGCTGGGATCATTTCTAATGTGAAACTTGTTGCTGATTAATTTTCCTAGATTTAGCCCTGATTTAATTACTCTTGTTATAGCTCCCATAATTTCTGGAATAAAAGGTGTGAATTTTGTGGCTTAGATTACCTGTCTTTTGTGTAAAAATTCACAGAATATGCAGATATATTTTTTTGTACAATAATTAATCTGCAGCAAAACCATGGAACCAATTGAGCTGCCTTGGTTGACTCTAGGATAGTGAGGCACACTCTCAGGCTGATCTGGTCTTTTGTCCCATACTTGTCCTTAGTGGGTATGCATGTAGGACATGATCAGTTAGAGAGTAAAACGGGGTTCAGGTACTTGGTGTGTCAGTGCTTACTGATACTTCACTAGTCACCTAGAAGTTGGCTTGCTGATATGAAGAGTTCAGCTCTTTCCTGGTGTGATCTCTTCAGGATGATGGAACACAGTGGTATGTAGTTGTTTTCTGATTTGTTTTGTTTAGTTGGGGCCTTATTATTTTGTGTGTTTACTAGGCATTTAAATTTTGAGTTTCTGTGCCCACAATCCAATCAGCCTTGCAGAGAGAGTCAGAATGGCTGTGCCAGGCTTTTGGAAACTGAACACCTTGGTATGTAGTTGTTTGGTTTGTTTAGTTGTGGTATTATTATTTTGAGTACTTAGTACACATTGAGTTTCTTTGCCCACGTTCCAGTTGACCTTGAAGAGAGAGTCACATGGTTGGTGGAGCAGAGAGCCTTAATTTTTCTGGTAGCTACAGAGCCACAGTTACTGTTTATTTAACTCTGAATTTCATATTTGTTATGGTCTTCACTCTTCTGGGATGTTTTACAGTGTTGAATGGTAGTTACAAATATTCTGGGACGGCCTATCTGACTCATCTGTCAAGGGTCAAGAAGTCCACTTGGAAACATCAGTAACTACCAATTAAAGCTCCATAACATCTCAGAAGAGTGAATACCTCACTTACACTGCGGCAGAAGCCTCAAATTACTCATAATTTGTTGTTTTGGTAACTGGAAGGCTAACATGGCTATGGGCCATTGTAGAGTTGACTGGTCTTGCTGCCAAATGGATTAACTGAAATGGTATCCGTCCATGGAATGTTGAAGTCATGAAGCATAATTCTTTTGGGTTATATAAGTGAAACACTATATTTGCATATTTTCTTATGTTACATTATATTAATTTGAACATTTCTTTTTTTCCTGCTGTCACATGTTTCCTTGATATTGGGTATAGCTGGGACTGAGTTGCCTAGAAACCAAATGGCCAGTATGAAATCTGGACACCCATCTGACAGTGGGCTAGGTTCACAGCCACATGTTACATTTTTGATATGTGTGTTTCTTTTATGACTTTCCTGTACCTTTATGCAGTGCCTTGTGGAATAAACTGTGTTTCTTACTGTGTCTATGAAAATAAGAAATTTTGGTACTGTAATATGTTAAAACTTGTCAACAGCTTTAATCCATTCTCCTTTTGAGATTTAATCTTTTACATTTAGTACCTTTACTAACCTGGAATAAAACATATATGTTTAAATTAATTAGTAGCCTACTGAAGACATGAATGAGAGTGTTTTGCAAGTTGAAATGCAATGAAAGGCTGTAGTTTTGTATGTTTTATTTATTTCTTTTTCTAGAAGATTGTTCAAATGTGTGCAGCTGTATGGAATGCACACCAAATAACTCTTTATGTGTGAAGACTTTCTATTCCATTAAATATTTATAGAGAAATGAAGTATGATAGTCTTATTTCTTTATTGAAGCACCTTTACACCAACACACAATACAGAGTATCCCAACTTAACATGGAACCCACTTACAGAATCTACATTAATAGTCTGTGTTACATAATATAACTTCCTGCATATCACAGCAAGTGCTGGAAATTACCTCCTTCAACTGTCAGACATGTATGATACCAAGTGAACAAATAACTGTGTGTAGCTCTTGTCTAAAAAATTTGCAGAACCATGCACCTGCTGCTTTGATTAACTGTGTCCTGTGTGTGTGACTTGATCTTATATATATTGTCTTTCAGACATCCCCACAGCTAATAGCACATGGAATCAGATCGGGTGTATCAGCAGACCACAAATAATTTGTCATCCATGGGACAACCAATCATTCATCTCCAAAAATGTTATATAAGATAGCTATTAAATTATTGGCTATATGAATGATTGCACCATCCTGCTGGAAGAATCCATATTCCCTCTCCTCTTACCTACAATTTTAAAAATACTGTGAAAATTTGTCCAAAGTATGTTTCTGAATTTCCTGTGTCCAAAAGTAAGGTGGGTCTGACCATTTCACATTGATGACACACCATACTCAAACTGTAGTGTCATGTAATGGCACCATTTATATTAGCCTGGGATTATCAGCTGATCAGTATCTTTTATTTTGAATATTTATGTGACCTTTTAAGTAAAACCATGCATCATCTGTAAAGTAAGTTATTAGTGGATCAACTTCACCACTACACACTGTTTGACAGGACCTGTTGGCCATTCCATTTCTATCCACAATAGCAACCTTTTTTTGGTCCAATTTTTGCAATATTTCAACAATGTTGTTCACTTGCTTTTTTTTTAAAGCAACTTACATGAGGCTTGCAAGTTGAAAAGAATAATTAACATATAAACACATATCAAAAATAATTATAATACTGTTTGATCCTGTACTTATCCCAAAAGGTAACACAGGCATCACATAAAGCCACACAAAATGCCATCAAATTCATTATTTGAATTTATATTCTGTAAGTATCATTTCATTCATTATATCTCACTCATTATTGCATTTTCTCACACCTGATGAATTTTGGTACCAGCAGGTTTTCAGCAAATATGAATTGTTGATATGTCAGTTACTTTACTTTATTGTCCCAAATAACTTTTTCTGCACATCCCATACCAGTTAAATTGTAATAATTGCAAAACAAGGTACACAAGTAAGGAATGATGTTTTTCTGCATTATGTATGCTGTTCAGATATATGCCCAATAACACATGAGTAGCATGTGTAGATGATTACATATTGCACCTTCCCACGTTCAGAAATTAAAAATCCAGAACTGATGGATTCTCATACTGTTAGAAAGCCTAAGATTCCTGCAGTAAATGTTTATTTCCTTAGAATGTATCTGCCAAATAAAGTGAGGTGTTGGAGGTACAGGTGCAACTGAAGGTGGTACAGTTAAAATATGAAATCAGTGGACTTCTTTTCTTCCTTGTGATCTTGTTTCTGCTTTCAGCCTATGCCACTGTACCACTGTGATGCTTGGGTTCGCTAGCATCTCCAACCAGTGCTTGGTTTCTGACTCACCAGAACCGTCTCTGCCTGAAACATTTAGGAAGTTTAGTTTATGGTGTTGGACAGTTCCCCTTAGCCCCTCCTGCACTGCCAGTCAGATGGACATCCCATAGTAATGATGATGCCATAGGAGAAAGTGCTAATGTTGTAACTTTCAAAACTAATGTATCTGTTAGAATGTGGGTTTATTTTAATATGCAGTGAAATCTATCAATAAGCTGAGAAGTCAATGTATGTGACAGTGCAGGTAGAGTTCCACTTGTCCTGAACCTTGGCGCTAAATGGAGGTAAGTGCTCATCTTTACACCCTGGCCTCTTTACCTTTGGGAAATGAGCCCCTTTTACTGGGTGGGTGTTTCCCAGAGCCAATCTGAACTCTATGAAGAAGGGAAAATCTCTTGCCCCTGCCAGGAATTCAACCAAGTACCTCTGAAATTCGACCTGTAGCCTAGTCATTGTACCAACTGTGCTATTCTGGCAATTCAGCCATTCAGCATGCCTTGTTAAGTTGTCCTTTAATCAACATCAGAGGCAGCCATCCATAATGAGTGAAAGGTCTAGGCCTTACTTACATTTAATACCTCAAAGATTCCAGTGTTATGGAATATGTTGCCATGTTGACTGATAACTATTTACTCTGAAGATTTCAGTATCCATCACTACCACTGTCTGAACCAAAAATCTCCATTTTGGTGCCTCAATGCATAAAAAATTGTTCATAAGTTTCTGTTCATTTGCATTTAGTATGCATGAATAGCAGTGTGATGGGTTTACAATTTGTTAACATTTTATATGGCACAAGAAGATTTTTCAGAATCAGCAGGGATATTGCTTAAGTTGCAATAAATGTGTAAGGGCTTAGTCTCACAGACTGTAGCTTTAGTGCTGTGTTACATCTACACTGCTTCCACTTACTCATGGTACAAGACAGATGTCATGCCTACTGTTTTCAAGTTTGTAATGTTGCCATGGAGCTGGCACATTATCCCCATTATAAGCTCTGTATGCAACTGTGTCTGAACATACAATATTATGTATAGGGAGATATGGTAGAGGGATCCAAAACCAACCCAGACCCAAAAGAGCAACAGTTTTAGGTGTTCAGCCTGAGCACAAGGTTGATAATGTAGAGGATACTACACAATATAATGTATGAAATCATTAAGCACTATCTTTACAGAGGTCATCCCATTGTGTTTAAATTTACAAGGTAAACAAATTGTCAATATTTGCTGTCAAACACATCAACAGTACTTTAGTTATTAGTTTATTTATTATGGTGGCTACATGTTTCAGTCATTCTTGACCATCTTCAGGCCAACTTATAAAAACATAAGATAAAATCAGTGCATATTTATGTATTATGGGATCTCATATTACTTACATTAAAATGTACATAAAATTTTAAAATGTTGAAAGTTGTATATATAATAAAATATTAATACAGAAATGTCGTATTGGTAACAAATTTCCGTTGGTTGTGATGGACAATAAAATATTGATTATTGTATTGGTAGTTATATTGACATTATGTTGGCATAAAACTTAGTAGAATTATGCGATAAAATATATGTTGTATTTGACATTTAATAGTTGCTGAGTTTCATAGTCACAAGATTGGCACATTGGTTCATTTGTTGTATTTATACATGTGTTATAGATTCAGGTCTCTTAGTCTTTATATTCTTGTGTGTATTGATACACCAGATGATGACTGTGGTCATTCAAAAGTTCTAGAACGGAGTTCTTTATATTGTTGACGGGTGATTGGTTATCTTAAATGTTGTCAGGTGTAGTTTGTCCTACAATGAAGGCAGTTGATTTGTTTGGATGTTGAGAGGCTCAGTGTACATGTGTGTGCTCTCTGTGCTGTAGTTTGTGACTGTACCTTATGTTTTTCTAAGTTGGCCTGAAGATGGTCAAGAATGACTAAAACATGTAGCCACCATAATAAATAAACTAATAACTAATATGCTGTTGTTGTGTTTGATGGCAAATATTAACAATTCATGTACCTTTCTTAAGTATCAACTTTTAAATAGGAATTTTTTTTTTATTAGCATCAGGAAGCCTGGGGGCAGGGGGTTAAACTATTGGTCTTGACCTCACTTGTTCAGATGGTCATTAGCTGCCACTGATCAACAAATCAATAACATATGTCCTGATTGACAAGTGGGACAGTTATGAGTTTGGTATTGGTAACTCAAAAAAGAGGCTGGTTATTTCTTTATTTTGGCTTGTGATATTCTGTCTGTAAATTTAATCTTCAGTCACATGTAATAGAAATCGCTGACCTCACCTGCAAGCATAATGCGACCAATCAGTTCATCGCGCCCAATGTTGTCGAAGTCCATCACCACGATTTCCAACGAACTTTCCTCTATGTTTGTGTTTGCCACATTGAAGCTGAATGCCTCATTGAATATTGGACTCAGTGTACACTTGACAGTTTTTGTTTTCCGTTTCTCTGCCCGTTTGTCTGGTGACCTGAGACATAGCTTCACATATGGATCTGTAAGAACCAGACAGATTAGATGGAAACTATATTGAAATTCAGGGTCACAAATTAACCATCAAGGGCTGGTTATACACTTACACCAATATAGTATCCACAGCTTGCAATGAATTTCAGCTGTCTTGGTTGTCTGCATGTGGTATTTCACAACATTTGACTAGCAGTAAATCTTGTAACTAACCTTATCATGTAAACCAGCATTGTAAATTGATGTAAGACACACAAGGATACTAGATACATAATTCCAGAGCGCTTCCTTTTGTTGGAACTATTTCCATTGCTTGAATACATCATAATTATAATTCCCATCAGTGAAATTTCACACATGCAGTGTAGTTTGTATCTAACTTGTAGTGGAAGTCCTTGATAATTCTGAGAGACATTTGAAAACCCAGTGTTGAGGTGCATTTGCAAAATTGCAAAAAGTGACTATTAGATTTGCCATTCTGTCTGTCTATCTGTCCATCTGTAAGGAATAACTTGGCTCCCATTGGACGGATTTTCATGAAATTTGATACCTAAGTATTTGTTGAAAATCTGTCTAGAAAATTCAAGTTTCATTAAAATCAGACAAGAATCACAGGTACTTTACATGAAGACCATTATACATTTTTGATCATATCTCACTTAGTTCTTCTTAGCATGAAAAGTGTTTCAGACAAAGATGTAGAGGAAATCAAAACACACATTTTATTTTCAGTAACTCTTTTAAAAATCGTGCCTTTTTTGAGATAATTTGAAAAAATACTGAGTAGCAGGGCAGGTCACAGATGACAATTTGGTGTGCATTATATGCTGGATACCTAAGCCTACAAATACATGCTCAGAATATGTAATAATTATTGATTTTCTACCGCAACAATGGTTGCACAAATGTGCCTCGGTGTTATGTTACGTGAACATGGCCTGTCTTGTTAGATCACGCTTGGATTCTGTACACACACCATGTTATAAAATTAATTACATTTTTCATATGTTTAAGCTGATAAATACAACTATAAATGTGAGTTTGAAGAAAGAAAGCTTTATGTGTATGTGAGTCCGTGATTTTGATTAATTTATATTTATATACAGTTATTTAGAATATTTTCTCAATGTTGGATGGCTTATTTATCCAGACAAGCACTTAGTGTTGTGGTTTTCATGATACGATGATGAAACATATCATAGTAACTGATTCAGAGGTCCACAAATTTGTCTTATGTAATCATCCATTGTGACTATTTAATATTCATTCTTCAGCATATCAACCCCATGTGTTGCAACTCCTGTTTGCAGTCCATCTCCAATATTCCAGGTAATGAGTTTTTTAGTGAACTTAGTTGAAGTCAACCTATAATAAAACTCCTATTATTAGATAAAATATTTAACATTTTTTTTAAGTTTAAAAATTTCATTTATCTGATGATTACTGGCAGTGATTCACATTTAATTCACTTGTAATGTGAATGTTACCTTCTCTACTGTTTTCTCATTAGTACTACAGTTCCTCAAAACAGTTTTCCAGTTTGTATTATTACCATCTAGCCTTAGTGTTGTAATGAATTTTTTGTAGTGACATTATATATAGTAGCTTCGAAAAGTTCCCAGAATTCACTGATACAATTTACAGGAATTGCTGCTGTGAATAAGGAATTGTACATTGACATCCTTTGTCACCTTAAGGATACGGTCAGAGGAAATGGCCTGAAAAATGGAGAACCAACAGTTGGCTTCTCATTCATGACAATGCTCCAGCACACCAGTCAGTTTTTGTCATGGATTTAATAGGAAAATAAAAGTGTGACAACACTGGAGCATCCCCCATTCCCTCCTGACCTGACTGGAGCTGATTTTTACCTGTTCCCTTGACTGATATGAGCATTGTGATGCTACTGACATCATTAAGAATGCAACGAAGAGGTGAGAAGGCATTCACAAAATGGCTTCCAGGAATGTTTCCAACACCTTTACAGTCACTATTTTGAAGAAATGTAGCTTAAATGATTGTACTGTCTTATATTTTTTAGAAATAAAGTGATTCCAGGAACATTTTGAAGTTACCACATATATAATTTACTCAGGCATTTTCTATACAGTTTGTCTGTGATAGTTATGATTGTTGTTTCTGCTTTTTACAAATATACTACAAGTAGTAGAGAGTTAACATTTGGTGCTTTTACAAGCATCCACATGGTGTACAAGTGCACCAAATTCTATTTAAATCTGCAGGGGTCAAGTTGAATATTGTACTTCTGTGTTTTCATTTGAAATTGAATGTCCCAATAGCTGCCCTCAAGATTGAGGCGTCAGGTTCCTTTGAAATGCTGATATCTCTCTACAAAGCTAATGTCCTCGCACTCCAGAGGAATATAATTTCAAACATTTACTCAGCTTGAAATAAATGTCAGCAGCAATGGCCAGTTTGGTCCTCTAGTGTGTAATGTCACATTTGTTCCACATGAGAGAAAAAGTTCATGGGACATAAGTATAATGTTACATTATGACATGTTCAGTCTGGTATTGCCTTTAAATTTCCTGAGTTCTGAGATGACAGCCAAAATATCTCTCTCATGTCAAAATCATAAGACTTACAAAATCTGTGTAATGGACACAAAATGTGCCCTCAATTTTTCACTACATGTTGTCATTGTTGTACACCTTTTTGGATTTATGACTGTTGCCATTATACACCACTTCTTAATTTGCCCCCTCTCATTTTCAGTTTAACACCCTTTGGTTGGCTACACTCTATTATACCATTCCATTATTTCTTACAGGAATATTATTTTTTGTTTATGACTTTTTGATTTATGCCCACTCTCTCAGGAACACAACTAGGGCATAAAACAAGGACTTCGTGTACATGTGTTATTTGAAACACTTTTGGCCATAATAATTTAGATTATATGGCATACTCGCAATGTAATAATTTCCTTTACAATATGTTTTCGTCATTTCCCCAGGTTTTTATTCTGATTATCAATGTGCAGGTAGTTTTAAAAGGCTATTTCCAGCCAACATTGTATGCAGTTTGCAAGGTTGGAGCTCTCCAGTGAACTGCCCTTGCACAAGAATATTAAGATGAACAATCAGGTGGTGTAATTTGGGGTAATAAATTGAATTGAAGAAAGAGTTTTCTTGGAATTTCAATGATAATCTGAGTCACCTGACTTGAGGTTGATGTCCATAGACCGCAGGTCCCAGGCCTTAAGGATTGTAACTGTAAGCTTGTCACTGGGCACATAGCATAATGACATGAGCATGTCACCATACTCTGATGCTGGCTTGAGAGGCTCACAGAAAGACTGCTTCTCCAACATGTCCACCTGTAGTACAGTGTTACCATATACAGTGAATAAATTGTCAAAAGTCCCCAACAGCAATCAGGCTGTTTCTGTTCTGCTATAAATCAGTTACAACTTAGAGCTTTGGCTTTGCTTCCTTTTTCAGTTATGAAGAAGGCTGCTAGAGTGTATATTTATGGATTTACTGATGGTTATATAGTGACTGTGGTCACTTGTATTAGTGACCACTTTGCTGATTATAACAACCTTGGAAGCTTCTGGAAGGAACTACTATTGATTTTCATGGGAATATGTCATTTAAGATGGGATTAGAGTAGCAGGTTCTGTAATGATAACACACAAGAATTCCCAGTTACCCTTCTGTATTATACATGATGCACAATTGTATCTAAATCCACTTAATGAAACTCCCTTTTAACTGAACAATTATGATTGGTTTGACTGGAGGACACTGTACCCAGCCTAGAATCACAGCCTGATAAAGTGATACTGAGCATCTTTAAAACTGCGGGGAGAATTCAGTGAAGTTAAGGACTTGATAATGTGGAGTAACAAAACTTGCTCAGTAACATGCGATATACAATTTTGGTTGATGGCATTGCCTACTTTATGGTGTCTTACATCTTCAGTGATTAAGTCATTGATTATTGTAGTTACAGAGAAACGTGTCTTGAATGTTACATTTGGTTATTTTTATAATTTCAAGGATTCTCTCATAACACGATGGGGTACAGTAGTAGCTGTCAAACATCATATTATGGCTTCATCTATAGCTGGTCAAAGTTAACATAGACAGATGAGGCTACTTAAACATGGTACAAGGTTAGTGGCTGTCAAATTGCAGTCAAATGAAGAATTTAATAAAGAATGTGTCTACTAAGCAATGAGTGAGTGTGAATAACTAATAACAATGAAGGTGAATGACTATTTCTTAATGTTTTTGCAACTAATACTAGAGTCAGATGGCAGGAAGTTTGTGAGTGTTAAATGCTAAATGGAAGGCAGCAGATATAGCCTGTTGTGTCAGCATCTTCCTGGAATAACTGAGGACAACTACAGAAGTCCCAAGTCATGATCTATCACATCTGTAAGGAAACTGGACTTCTGAATATGAACCAGGATTGCTAGCCACTCTACTGGACTGTTTTGTGCCATGATATACATTAATTGGGTTTTGTGTTTGTGCTTACATTGATCCCTTGTTGTTTTGACATTGGCATGCAGTCACAGTAATCAAGTCAACTTTAGAACACTCAGCAGTACCTGCCAAAGAGGTAACAAAACTTCCCCTATGGAGTCATCCCTTGTGATGCGATCATAGTCAAACACATGTAGCTGCAGAACTTGAGTCTGTAACTTTTCAATCGGCAGATCTGCAACATAACAATATATTCTGTTTAGGTGAAGTCTGTACTAACTTCCACAGTTCACAGCCTTTAAGTGTTCAACTTTTAAACAAGATGTCAAACCACATGTTTACTACAGACTGCTGAACTTGATGTTAATATTACAGGGTTTTTCTTTGGCACACTGACCATGACACCTTTATTGCATGGGAAGCCTGCATCCACCAGAACATCCAGTGTGATCTTAGGTACTCAGGAATGTGACAAAGGAAATGCACCAAAGTATCCAAGTGACTGCAGCATTCATTATTAATTTATTTACTTATTAATAGATTAAGATAACAGCTATCTGCTCCACTGCCCTCTATATTAGATTCCCGACTCATAATAACCAAGGAATCCCAGCATGGTGCTACAAGTTGAATTTCTGCTTTGGAAACTTCTGGACTGAAACATAGGTCATTTTGAGGTGTAACATCCAGTATTCTGTGTTTTACATTTTCCATTTGTGCGTTGTGATTAAATTGTTACAGTGTAAACCAACAAATCCACACACTGCATTAGAATTTCAATAATATTTTAATATGTCAACTCCTACATGTTTTGGACCTCACTGGCCCGGCATCAGCAAGTGTGTAGATGCATAAAACAATCGTTTAACATTTTTATCATCTCCAGTAGTATGTAGTAAAATTGTCGTAAGTTTTGTCAGTGTTTGATTCATAGTAGATGGATTTGTGCACAGTAATTAGAGCAGCCTAGTGGTTTGAATGTACTTTCAATTGTTTTATGCAACTGTACACTCCCTGATGATGGGCCAGTGAGGCCAGGAACATGTAGGAGTTGATGTATTAAAACATTACTGTAATTCTAATGAAGCATGTGCATTTGTTGGTTCACATTGCAACAATATTCTGTATTTTTTAATATCACCCAGATAAAGGAGGGTAACATTTAGTTACGTATATATAGCAATTACAAAAATCAAATATTAGCTTCATTGGTTGGTAATAAACTAAACCAAATGCAGTGATATATGTTGAGACATGCAACTGAAAATTTTTGGGGTTTCAAAAGCATATTGATGATTAACACTCTGTATGTGTGACAGCATGATGATGATAATTATGGTGGTGATGATGACTATGACAGCAATGATGGTGATGATGATGACGACGACGACGATGATGATGATGATGATGTAGGAATGCCGCTAAGTTGCTATTCTAGGGAATCTAGTGCTCTCACTTTTTCTGCAACTTGCTTGCCAGTGGCAGCAGTAGAACCATTGTTTCTTTCCATGTATGATGCTAAAGTAGCACAATGAAATTCCACTCGGTGGTTACACATATAAGCACCCTACAGGACACCAGCTTATTGTGATGTGTGTGAGATATGAGGTTATCATGCCAGTTGTGTTGAACATTTAAGTCGTCTGGGATGTTATCCTATGTTGACAGTTAGTTACAGAGTTTTTGGAGGATTGTTTCATCTCCATCTCCAGGGTCAGGTACTTCAGTTAGACTTGTAAGGGAAAGTCCCTGACACAACTGAACCATTAATTATCTTTTACTGGAAAAAAATATTAAATATTCAAATTATACTTCCTTGTGTAAGAGGTTTCTCTGTAACATGAGAAGGGGTGGGTGGCCATTGCCATGCCCCGGCTGTTTAACCATGGGCAAGAGCTGCAGTGTCCATTTTATAGGAGGCTGGGTGGGCCCAGGGCTGGTCTGGAGGGGTGTGGAGGAGAGAAAAACTTTTGCCACTACAGGTTTTGAACCCTGAACCATCCAACCTCTAGTGAGTCACTATACTGGCTTCCATCCTGGCCCATACTTCCTAATTGCTTGAAGAAACCCTTTTCTTTGACCCTTCAAGATGGAACTAATAAGTTTCTAGAGGTGTGCACCTTGCCAATTGTCTCTTATCTTTCCTGTTATTTCTTGCCCATTTTTCAATTACTGTGAGCTTCCACTTTTCCCATTGTTCCCAATTTCCACAAATAACCCCATTAAAATCTGGCAATTTAATTTCTTCAGGCACTCCCCAACTCTTCCTCATTTTTATTTGAAACAATTTCACTTGTAACTAGAATTACTAAGTGTATTGAATTTTTTCATCATCTAATGTATTAAAATTAGTATAATTAATAAAATACTACATTTTTGGGGCAGCACTGACCCCTATCTTTAGCCTTGCTTTTAAAAACTAATGTTCTCACATAGTTATTTACAATGTTTTTTAACACAACCTAAAGCCAAATCAGTGAACATTTCATATTCCAAAGACATTTCAGAAGCTATGTTAACACACATCTCACCAAATATTTGATAATTGATTTTCATCATGGGTCACTGTAATATTTTCTTTCACTATACTGTTTCTCTTGTGATGATGTGTAAACCATTCCTGTGTCAGACCATTAATTATGTAGTAACATTATGTTTTAGAAACAAACCTGAAAACAAGGCTAATCTGGACCCTGAACCATAGTGTTGTATTAATTATATTAATTTTAATACAATAGATGATGGAAGAAGTCCATACACATTCTGAGATTAGTTGTGACTTATCGTAGTCAGAACATTATAGAATAATATCACTGCTCTTGTGTCAGATAACCCCCTTTCAGTTTTATTGCTCTTTTGGTACTGTATATCTTCACACTGGATCACCCCTAGAAAAATAGTTGTCATTAGAAGTGAAATAATGACATATAGATAAATAATTCCTAAGTTGCTCACGCCTGCCCACCCATGTTAGTTGATGTGACTCCTCTGGCCCTATTAATTAATTGCCTCAGTGACACTAATGTGCACTTCTTAGATTAAAAAAGTTGAACTGAATTTCATATATGCTATCATTTTTATAAATATATATGATGTGACCTATACAGTAATGTCTGCAAATCATCTGCTTAACTTTTGGGAGATAGATGTGCATGTCAAATGTATTTCATGATGGCCTGAGTTTTCTTGGCTTAGCAGGGACATTTAAATTTGTACGAAGTAAACACACAAAGATCAGCGTATGATAAGCCATGGGCCAGTACATTTTAGAGATCAGCCTTTGGTCTCACAGGATAGTAAAGATTAATTTACACAAGCTAGTGGGCATGTTCTGGTATTAAAGATTTGTATGTTGTGTATGCGTCCATTCCCCTTCTGGCACATTTGCTAGTGCCCGTGAGTGAAATGTATGTAGGAATGAGTACTGTAATCACAGAATGCCTGCTCCATCCTGCTGACTTTGTGTGTGGGCAAGCAAGTCTCACACTTGAGTAGTTACAACAAAGGATAATATATTTCACTTTACGGTTTGAGAAATAGCCAATGCTGCAAGAACCTGGCGTCCATAATTTATCAGAATCAATATAATAACAAAGCCAACTCAGAAGTATGTGAAATCCCCTCACCCTCGAAGCAGAAGGTCTCACACCAGTGGGGTTGGTGTGTGTGCTTTCTGACCTTTGTCTTGAAGCGATGCTTCCTATCTGGTAGCAGGGTCACCCAAACATAGGGGTCGCAATTCCCAGGAAAAAAGTCTGTCATTGGGAGGTTCCTAGCCTGCACAATGAATGCACCTAACATTAGTAAGAAAAATTTATACACGGCCATCAGAAGTGATACTGAAAAACAAGCAAGCATTGCTAATATTGACAGTAGTAATGGTGGTAAAAGTAATAAATAAGCAATAACTAAATAAATGAGTAAGTAAGGGCTTGATAAATTAACAATCTGACTACTGTAAGAGAAGGGCAAGACAGTTGAGCCTATTACATTGGTAGTTTTTAGTGTTCATGTTAATGAAACCATGAAAGAACTGTGTAAGAAAATTGATCAAAATATTGTTATTAATAATGAAACTTCCTGTGATTTGCACATCAAGAAGTTATGACAATTACAGTGTTACTTGCATAACAACACATTTATTACCTCAAATAATGAGTGATTAGAATTTAAAATCTGAACAGTGAATAAAAAAGCAGTGGCTTTCCAGAGGTCAAAATTTAATTACAAAAATATTGATAGAGAATAAATTAATATGTCTATGTGTTTGACCATTTTGGTTATTGGATATTAACAGTATAATAAGACAAGGACAGGAAAAGAAAAAGAATAAAATCATGGAATATAAATATCACAAAATAAGTTCAAAAGTAAATCTTCTTGGTACTCAAAACCGTATAAGATTACGGCAAGACTTATCATAACGGAAATCTATACTATGACAGAAAATAGTGCAAGTATTGGAACTGTTTAAGTTTTCGCATCTTGGTAGCACAAATTATCCTCTGAAGTACAAGTGAGTTTAGTTATGGAGAAGAAATTACAGATACCAATTTAGTGTTACAGAAATATGCAACTTATGTGGACATAATGGAAGATAAGAACAAATTTTGAATAACACTCCACAAGGAAAGATATGTTGGTAGAACTATATGCAAATTTATTGTCCAGTGGGGATTTTAACAGGGATGGAATAGACCACTGGGCATTATGCTAGGACTCTGTATGCATGATGATGAAGGAATGAAGTGTGCTCACTTCACCAGTAATATACAAACAAACAAACGTTACTGCTGTTCTACTAATTTCGCACTTGATGTATCATCCAAAGTGTACAGACAGTGATATGCAAATATTAATACATAGGTGAAATGTTTTTCTGATGATGCTGTGAATAAGGAACAGGAATTATGGCAATAGTGTTTTATACAGTGTACTTACAGACTGGACGAGGACTTTCAGTTTACCCTCATGTGCATTGTACTTGAGAGTGAATGATATGTGTCCCCTTGGGTACTCCACCTGCAGGGTTGCTACTTCTGGCTGCAGCTGCTGCTGTTGTGTTTACAAATAGAAATAATTCTACAATAAATGCACTCATGTGAGTATAGACTTCATTAGAGCTAAGCTCAAGTTCACTGCATATGTAGATATCTCTAAAACATACAAAATTAAATCATTAACCAATACAGCTGAATCTAAAGAACCATTAATTGATCACCCAGTCTTTCCAGTATACAGACTGACAAAGCTAAGCTTCACATTCAACTGACAGTAGATTAACTGCATTACCAGATCCACAGGGACTTACCTCATGCATGTAACTACTCACCACTATGTGCTGCCTCTCAGCCACATATGGCAACACCCTCACATTTGGCACCATGGGAAAGGACTCCAGGATAGAAACTGTCACAATGCCTGCTTCTGCTGATGATTTCTTCCTGCAAGAATTGAATTTATCATATAAAATATGAAGGTTTCATTCTCTCTGCAGTTGCTGTAACAACACTAGCCTGTTCAAGACCAAAAGGATAACATGAAGGATGCTAGGGCTAAGACAATCAACAACTGCCCTCTCATTACTAGCTTACATCAGCAATTTCTCCTTCACATCTGTTCTCAGAAAAAACTCCATTGATTGTGTCAAGGTGGTGTAATTGTTACATGAAGGCAATGTCTTTAAAACCATTAAGTTTAATTATATTGATACAGTTTTTAATTTTGTTCTATTTTATAGATTTTTGGAAGACATTCTACTGCACAACTTTTGGTATCTGCAGTCCGGTTTTCGGGAAATCTACTGTTTATTATCTCTTCTTCATCAGACTTCAGAACAGTAATTAGACATTAACAACCTGTCTTATGTCTGTCCATCTACCCATGTTGGCAACGCGACTGACGTTGGACGTATTTGCATGAAATTTCATGTTGGGATGTTTACCAAAATTTGACAACAGGAAATATGATATCTTGCCTTTTACAAAGTACAGGGAAAGAAACCTCGCAGATTACGAGAGTACAAGAGTTACGATATCTCAAAATTATGAAATTATTAGCCTACTGTACAATTAAGCAGGCAGGAACAGTGAGCTGGAGAAACAGTCGTCATCCATCCCACGCTAAAAATAATGGTATAAAGTAGTGCATGCAAGTAGAGTTCATTGAAATTATTTATGAATAATAGGGAAAATAAGTGATGCAAAGCTCCAGAAGTGTTATGGTCTGTGAATATTTCATATCCTGCTTATATAATCGTTATTTATCCAAGACAAATGAAATATCTTTGACATTTCTTAAACGTTTCCTTCCTGTTTTCTTCTTCCTTTTTTAAACTCAAGTTGAACTGACATAATTATACCAGTGAGTTAGTGAAAGTGCGGCAGTAACACCATGTCAAATGTATCTCTTTAACCACTTTTTCTCTCTCTTTCTCTCTCTCTCCCTCCCTCCCCAGGCAGTAAGTCACAAGCGCACTGCGCATCCTCAGGTAACATAGATGCAAACACATTGAACAAGCAGTCGCGGGGAAACGATGTGGTGTGGTTCTCCAGTTTGATGGCTTTACGAAGGCGCACAACTTTTCACCATAAAAGAAGCAGTAGGCCTATATTATAAAATGTTACACAGCTGCCCAGACCTGAATGTGAACTTTGAAATGGCTTAGGACATGAAAATTTGAAGTGGTATTCGTGAATTTAGATTATCGACAGTCCGTATACATGAGATTCATTGAAAAAGGGAACAGATGGGAGGATAATATTAAAATGGTTTAAAATAAGATGGTAGGTAGTGAACTGTGTTTATCTGGCTTACGGCAGGGACAGCTGGTGGGCTGTTGCAAACACGGCAAGTCTGAATATAATGTAGCGAATTTCTTGGATGCCTCAAGAAGGATTCTGCTCCATGCAAATGGCTAGAGTAGTAATTGACAGTCCGTGATTAGTGGCTCCCTGTTACCACGGAATGGCGCGTCTTGGGGTTGCAGATGGAGGAACAGCCTCCAATATGGAGGGTAGCTGCGAATATATTGAATAAGCAGTCGCGGACAGTTGACAAGGGTGGTCCTCCATCTTGGGGGTTGGGCGAGGTGCTACCAACTCCTCATCATAAAAACTGGCCTTGTTACAAAATGGTTGCATGTGCTTCAGGCATGGACTCATCCTTGTTATGACCTAAGCTCTGGAAATTGGACATGTGATTGGGTACATGGAATATTAGGAGCCTGTACAGGTTAGGTTCACTTACAGCACTAGCCAGAGAATTAGCAAGATATAAATTAGATTTAGTGGGTGTACGGAAAGTTAGGTGGGACAAAGAAGGCGCCATAAGAGCAGAGGATTATATAATATATATATATATATATATATGCTGTGGAAAAGGAAACAAAAATCTTCAATTGGGAACAGGAATGTTTGTAAACCACGGAATAGTATGAACTGTTAAAAGAGTAGAGTTTGTTAACGATAGGGTGTCACATATAGTTCTGGGAGGTCGCTGATGTAATATCATTGTTCTGAATGTGCATGCACCAAGTGAGGAGAAAAGTGATGATTCAAAAGACAGTATGTATGGGGATTAAGAGCAGGTTTTCGATAAGTTTCCCAAGTACCATATGAAAATTCTGTTAGGTGATTTTAATGCACTATTGAGGAGAGAGGATATTTTCAAACTGATGACTGGGAATGAGAGTCTACATCATGATAGTAATGATAATGGTTTTATAATAGTAAACTTTGCCACATAAAAAAGGTCTATTTGTTAAGAACACCATGTTCCCCCACCAAAACTTTCACAAATACACCTGAAACTATCCTGAGGGTAAGACTCACAACCAGATTAGTCACATACAAGGGGGTGCTGATAAGTCCCTAGCCCGACCTACTTCCCGGTGCCGTAGGAAGGAATCGATAGTTGGAAAGAGGGGTCTGTTCATGTGCCGATTTGCAAGCCTTTCCTTGTTACAGATGCTGTAAAGAAGCATGTCAGGCGAAGCGCGCGATTTCAACAACATGGAGACGCGAGCTGTCATCAATTTTTTTTCTTGCAAGGCAAGGCGCCGAAGGAAATTCACGCTATTCTGACAGAAACATTAGGGGAACATGCACCATCGTATGCCACCGTCAAAAACTGGGTGGCCCAGTTTAAACGTGGTGATTTTTCAACCTGTGATGCGCCTCGTCCTGGACGATCCAAAACAGTGACCACTCCGGAGATTATTGATCAAATTCACGAGCTAATCTTGCAAGACCACCGGATTTCGGCTAAATCAATAGCTGAGCAACTGGGCATCTCATGTGAGCGGGTTGGGTCCATCATTCATGAAGACTTGGACATGCGGAAGCTCTCCGCGAAGTGGTTCCCGAAATGCCTGAACGCGGATCAAAAACGTCAACGATGCCAGTTGCCTGAGCAACTTTGGGAACTTTTTGGTGCGATCCAAATGATTTCCTGCCGCGTCGCGATTGGTGACCATGGACGAAACCTGGTTATAACACTATGACCCGGAGACAAAGCGACAATCAATGGAGTTGCAGCATAATGGCTCACCCCGCCCCCAAAAAAATCCGAGTGCAAAATTCCGCTGGAAAAGTTCTCACCTCGATTTTTTGGGATCAAGGTGGCATCGTCCTCATTTTTTATCTTCCAAAGGGCCAAACTATCAACGCGGAGTATTACTTATCTCTGCTGGTGCAATTGAAGGGCATTTTGAAAGAAAAACGCCGCGGTAAGATCACCAAGGGGGTCTTGTTCTTGCACGACAATGTCCGGGCTCACCGGGCACTTGTAACCCAGAAGAAAATGGCCTACCTGGACTTCCAGTGTCTTGATCACCCACCCTATTCTCTGGATCTGGCTCCGTTGGACTACCACCTGTTCCCTGGACTGAAAAAAAACAATTGAAAGTTCGCCATTTTTCTTCCAACGCGGAAGTCATTCCTGCCGCGGAGACGTGGTTGGGCGGACAATGTTCTGATTTTTTTTGAGTGGCTTGCAAAAGTTATAACAACGGGCTAAGAAATGTATTGAGCATCGTGAGGAGTATTTTGAATAAATCTCGAGTTTGGTCGCTGTAGCTTGTTTCCTTCCTGGTTGGGCTAATGACTTACCAGCACCCCATCGTATTGATAGACAGGAGATGGTGTTCAAGTATACTCAATGTACGATCTTTCAGGGGAGCTGAATGTGATACTGATCATTGTCTGGTGGTGGCAAAATTTAGGGAAAGATTGGTAGTAAGTAAATAAGCAGTTAATCTCAGGAAGCTAAATGAGCTTGAGGTTCAGAAACAGAATCAGATTAATATCTCAAGCAGGTATGCAGCTTTGGAGAACTTAAGTTATAACGGGGACATAAACAGGGCTTGGGAAAATATTAAAGAGAATATCAAAACCGCGGCTAAAGACAGTCTAGGTCTATATTAATTGAAACTGCATTAACCATGGTTTGATGAAGAATGTTTATGGTGTTATATCAAAAGAAGCGGACTAAAATGCAGTGGTTACAGAATCCAAACCAAAGCAAAGTAGATAATCTCAACGATGTAGTACTTGAAGCTAGTAGACATTTCAGGAAATAGAAAAGGAATATCTGAAAGCTAAAATTGATGAACTTGAAATTAACAGTAATAAAATTTTAGAGACTTGTATAGGGGTATCAGTGACTTTTGGGAAATTTACCAACCTAGAACTAATATAGGTAAAGGATAAGAAGGGTGATTTGGCTACAGACTCCCACAGTGAGAAAACATTTCTCTCAGCTATTGAATGTGTATGTGGTTAATGATGTTAGGCAGACAGAAATACATACAGCAGAACCACTAGTGCTTGAGCCGAGTGCCTTTGAATTTGAGATGGCTATTGAAAAGCATAAAAGACACAAATCACCAGATACTGACCAAATCCCATCAGAACTGACTAAAGCAGGGGTTAGGACAATTTGTTCTGAGATCCATAAGCATTAATTCTATTTGGAATAAGAAAGAATTGCCTGAGGAGTGGAATGAGTTGATCATTGTAGCTATTTATAAGAAGGGTGATAAAACAGATCATAGTAATTACAGAGGCATATCACTTTTGTCAACTACGTGCAAAATTTTATCCAACATCCTGCTGTCAAGGTTAACTCCATATGGCAAGGAAATTATTGGGGACCATCAGCATGGACTTTCATGCAACAGGTTAACTACTGATCATATATCCTATTTTCATCAAATACTTGAGAAAAAATGGAAATACAATGCATCAGTGCATCAGCTATTTATAGACTTCAAGAAAGCCTATGATTCAGTTAGGAGGGAGGTCTTGTATAATATTCTTATTGAGTTTGGCATCCCCAGGAAACTAGTAATGCTAATAAAAATGTGTCTGAATGAAATTTATAGCACAGTCGGGTATGCAAACATGTGATTGGCATGTTTCATGTTACGAATAGTAGAAACAAGAAGATGTTCTATTACCATTGCTTTTTAACTTTGCTTTAGTTTATGACTTTAAGGAGGATTCAGGTAAACCAGGATGGATGAAATTAAATGGTACCCATCAGCTTTTGGTTTATGCTGATGATGTTAATATATTGGATGGAAGCATACATACTTTAAAGGAAAACACAGAGGCTCTAGTAGTTGCTAGTATGGAGATAGGACTAGAAATAAATGCTAATAAAATTAAGTACATAGTTATGTCTCGAGATCAGAAATCAAGACAGAGTCACATTATAAAGACTGATAATAGTTCCTTTGAAAGGGTGGAAGATTTCAAATATTTGGGGAAAACCTTAAAGCACCAAAATTCTATTCAGGAAGATAATACAAACAGAATGAGGTCAGGGGATTCTTTCTGTCATTCGGTGCAGAATCTTTTGTCCGCCAGTTTGCTATCCAAAAATATAAAGATTAAGATATACAGAACTATAATTTTGCCTGTTTTGGTTTATGGGTGTGAAATATAGTCGCTCACATTGAGGAAGGAATGTAGGCTAAGGATGTTTTAGAATAGGGTGCTGAGGAGTATATTTGGGCCTAAGAGGGATGAGGTAACAGCAGAGTGGAGACAACTACATAATGAGGAGCAAAATGACCTGTACTCCTCACTCATTATTGTTTGGATGATCAAATTGAGAAGAGTGAGATGGTTGGGGCCTGTAGCGCGTATGGCTGAGAGGAGAGGCGTGTACAGGGTTTTGGTGGGGAAACCTGTGGGATAGAGACCACTTGTGAGACCCAGGCTTAGAAGGAAGGATAATATTAAGATTGATCTTCAGTTAGTGGGTTGGGGTCATGGACTGGATTGATCTGACTCAGGAATGGGACAGGTGGCGGGCACTTGTGACTGCGGTAATGAACTTTCGGCTTCCATAAAATGCGGGGAATATCTTGATTAGCCTAGAACCAGTTAGCCTTCCAAGAAGGACTCTGCTGTATGGAGTAAGTAAGTAAGTACCTGACAGTTTCCTCAGAAAGCCACCTCATACAACGAGGCGTAATCTGCTGAGGATCAAGATATTACCCACTGTATGATTAGCCCAGCTGAGGCACATGTCCGTGCTAAAGACGGTCACTTCAGGAATCAAGTCATTACATGAATGCTCATAAGAACACAGTTTTGTCAGTGATTCCTGCAGCAATGTACAGGTAATCCTTGTCTCTTGTCCCTCATGCTGTTCACAGATCAGTTAAGACTGCGCCGTGATGCCATCATGAGCCTCCAGAACTAGCATTTGTCTGGCAGATGCCCGTCAATATGGGATGACTCCGCAACGGCACCAACAACCATAACCAATAAATATTTGGGTGGGCACAAAAGGAGATACAGGGTTAAGTCCTCATGTTATGTACCACAGGCTAACAGTTACACTGTAATGTTACTATCACACAGCCGCCTTTCACAGCAGCTGAAGAATGCCCCTCTGTAGGCAACAGCATGCACGATGGAGCTTCACATCAATTTAATATGACTGTTAAGATATTTTGATAGATAACTATCCAAAACGAAGGATAGACTGAGGCGTATTTTGTGCCTTGTAAATTGCCTTCATCCAAATTGCCTTTATTCTTTTAAAAATATTTGAAATTTCTATTTTAATGTGGAGAAAGCCCTATAGGCTATAACCATGAAGGCCACACGTTACCATTATGTCCGGAATTTTAGTTCCTTCGGCAGCTAATTGAGAGACCATCAATACCCGTTAAATACACAACATTCTAATTCATAGTTTATTTCAGAACATTTTATCCGCTTCGGCGTTCAAATAATGTCGAATTTCGTAAGTACAACGGATATAAAAACGAGTCATTAAGCGTCCTGCTCATTTCTAGATGTTATTCCGCAAAACCACCGCCATTTAATACTAAAATACCTGCATTATCACCATTTCATTGTACTGGTAGCTTCTCTTTAATTCGATGAAGTTGTCAATCTTTATCTGCAGATGCAGCACTCCGCGATGCCCGAAGAGTTGAAACAGCTCACTGCGTTTCATTTCGCATTCACTGGATCAACTTGTCAGAATTCATTTCATGGGAACAACAACGAAACTGCACCATCGCTACCGGTAAGTTACCGCTGTAGTTTACAGCTGTATGCCTGCGCCCGTGTGGGCTGGGACAAAGCTAGGCCGTAAAAATTACAAATCTAAACTGATTATTCTGTTGTTACTCAGTATGCTTACGAATAAGAACACAGGGACTTGTGTTGAAAACAAACAGAAGATAGTGTTAAAGAGTATAATCCCGGTAGGGGTTTCATTAATTGGCTGATTAAAACCAAATTTCAATAGTAATTTATACATGCTTTAGGAGATTGATAGTGGTGGAACGAACAGATATAGGCTAATACTACAAACTGTCCGAACATTAAAACTGTGAGGTGTTCCATGTTACGTACTGTATAAACATTATAACTCTAGGGGTTTTCGATGTTCCGCACTGTGTAAGCACTGCAAAACACGGCTAGTCAACAGTACGCCTTCATCTCTCTGGAAGGAATTTTGGGAACGGAGAATTTCCAAATATAACAGTTCCTTAATAGAAATTTCAGTTTTTCTGGACGGTGAGTGTGAAGAATAGTGTCTTCTTGGATGTGACATAGTATAGTCTGACTTTTTTGTTCTTCACTAACGTTCACGCAGGTCGTGAGCTACGTTCTATGAGCCGAGTCTCTGTCCAGAGACAATAGTTTTAAAAGTATACAATACTTTCAGGTGCCACATTTTTTCTTCAATTAGTTGTCTTCATGTGAGCGCACAAGGTGAAACTAAAAAAAAAAAGGCCTCTCTCTCTCTCTTTCTCTCTCTCGCTCTCTCTCTCTTTTTTTTTTTTTTTCTTTTTTTTTTTTTTTTTTTTTCTCCCGTGTGCACGCCCTGAAGGCATATAAGGGGAGCAGAGGTTTAGGTCCCACAACCTGATTGACCATGACCATGTTTTGGTAGACAGGAGATGGCATTCGAGTGTACTGGATGTGCGAAGTTTTAGGGGAGCTGATTGTGATACAGATCACTATCTGGCGATTGCAAAGGTTAGGGAAAGATTAGCAGTGGGTAAACAGGCTGCACAGAGGTTTGATAGGCAAAGATTTAACTTGAGGAAGCTAAATGAGCCAGAGGTTAGGGAACAGTGTCAGATTGAGTTTACAAACAGGTTTGCAGCTTTGGAGAACTCGGACGATGACGAGGACGTAAATAGGACTTGGGAAAACATTAAAGAGAATATCCAAACCTCAGCGAAAGAACGCCTGGGTTTGGATGAATTTAAGCAGAATAAACTCTGGTTTGATGAAGAATGTTTAGGTTTTTTGGATTAAAGGAAACGGGCTAAAATTCAGTGGATGCAGGATCCAAGCCAAAGCAATGTAGATAATCTGAACAAGGTAAGGCGTGAAGTTAGCAGGCATTTCAGGAACAAAAAGAAGGCATATGTGAGAGCTAAAATTGAGGAATTTGAAAC